>Ga0209919_1000015_pt1 | contig 142499 bp, 133 predicted proteins | sample SalPon2A_C_D2_MG_FD_185721 | JGI IMG/M metagenome (GOLD analysis project Ga0209919, IMG submission 185721) | Soil microbial communities from South San Francisco under conditions of wetland restoration - Salt Pond MetaG R2A_C_D2_MG (SPAdes)... | ecosystem: Environmental > Terrestrial > Soil >... | reverse complement strand
ACCTCGGGTGCAATGATGACCTCGACGAACTGTTGATCGACTATGGCGCGGGCAGTGGCTTCGTCCAGCGCACGGTTGAATGCAATGATGCCCCCGAAGGCGGAGGACGAATCGCCGGCGAAGGCCTGGCGGTAGGCCGTTTCCAGATCGGGGGCACTGGCTATCCCGCAGGGGTTGAGGTGCTTGACGATCACGCAGGTCGGCGCCTGGAAACCGGCTACCGCATGCAGCGCCGCCTCGGTATCCGCCAGGTTGTTGAACGAGAGGGCCTTGCCCTGGTGCTGGCGCGCGTTCACCACGGTCCCCGATCCGGCGCGAGGCTCGCTATAGAGCGCAGCGCGCTGGTGCGGGTTTTCACCGTAGCGCAATTCGCTCACCCGGGAAAAGCGCGGCGCATACACGGCCGGGAAGGTGCCTGCGCCGTCCGCGAACCAGCGGTCTATCGCGGCATCGTAGGCTGCGGTGCGCGCAAAGGCCTTGGCGGCCAGTCGACGACGTTCCTCGCGCCCGATACCACCGTTCTTCCCGATACCGTCGGCCACCGCGGCATAATCGGCGGGATCAACGACGACTGTTACGGCGTCGAAATTCTTGGCGGCGGCGCGCAGCAGCGTCGGCCCGCCGATGTCGATCTGCTCCACCGCCTCGGCTTCGCCCACGCCGGCGCGGGCGATCGTTTCCTCGAACGGGTAGAGGTTCACCGCCACCAGATCGATCGCCGCGATGCCGTGGCGCGCCATGTCCTCTTCGTCGCGCCCGCGCCGGGCGAGAATGCCGCCGTGGATATTGGGATGCAGGGTCTTGACCCGCCCCGCCATCATTTCGGCCACGCCGGTCACGTCAGCCACGTCGCGAACCTCGAGCCCGGCTTCGCGCAAGGCGCGTGCGCTGCCGCCTGTGGAAAGCAGCTCGACGCCGGACGCGCTCAGGGCACGGGCGAATTCCACGAGCCCCGTCTTGTCGGAAACCGACAACAGGGCGCGGCGGACGCGAGGTTCGGATGACATGCTGGAATCCCCCTGGAAACCCGCAAATTATACGGGCCGGGCAAGCCGTGGCGGGAAGATCGGTCTCCCCGCGCGGCAGCAGGGGCTCAGATCAAGCCGTGACGAACCAGCTTGCGGCGCAGCGTGGAACGGTGAATGCCCAGCAGCTCGGCCGCCAGGCTGACGTTGCCGCGCGTATGGCGCAGGACCTGGTCGAACAAAGGCACTTCGACTTCCGACATCACCAGATCGTAAAGGCCGCCCGACACTTCGTCTCCCAATTCGTCGAAATAAGCCCGCAAATGATCACAGAGACAATCACGTAGCGTGCGCTGGTCCGGGGAGGATGATTTCTTCGCCGACAACTGCGACTCCTGCGATTGTGTCCCGCCATCGAACATCAAGTTGTTACTCCCTGTGGTCTTTTGCTACAACTCGAACTATGAGCCCTGGCACCATACCGAATGATCACGGTGCTCGCACAGGACAAGGCTGAATCCTACGGCGCTTGCCCCCGGGTCTGCAAGCTTGACGTGAAACATGAATCGCCGGTGCGCATTTAATGCGGCCTTGGCGTCCGCTCCATACTGTCGAGGCGTCAGCACGCGCGCACCCACCGTGTCCCCGAAGCGGTCGGTCAGCGTGACCCTCAGCAAGGGCAAGGGTTGGGTGCGGTCGGCTTTATTTAGCAGCTTGCCCGAGAGCATCAGCGCGCCCGGCTGTCCCGGCGCGGCGTCCAGGGTGGCGCCGGTAATGGCGTACTGATCGAGCGCGATGGTCTGCCCCAGCGAGATGCCGAACAGCGCAGCCATCGATGCCCGGCGGACATACACGATCTGCACTACCAGCGCGAGCAGGACCAGTCCCAGCACCGTTGCCCACAGCCAGCGCAGGCGGCCCGATGGCGTCGCCAGCGGCTCGAGCATGGGCGGGAGCGCTTCCCCGGCCTCCGGCTCCGACTCCCCTCCGGGTGCAGGCGAAAGGTCGTCTGCGTCCCTGTCCACGGCGGCCGGTTCGGCATCGAAGCCCGCGGCGTCGGGTTGGTCTTCTTCGAACGCCCCCTCCCCGAGTCGATCTTCACGGGCATCCGACTGCAGCGGCTGCTGCTCGATCACTTTCCACAGCATGTCTTCCATGCCGTCCGTCTCGTCGGACTTTGGCGCCGGCGCTTGTTCCTTCTGCTTTCCCGGCGCGGCAGGTGCCGTTCCTCTCCCGATATCATCCACCGCGGGCAACTCAGTCCCGGGGGCCTTATTCGTGCCGGGCGTATCGTGCCGCAGTGTGGCCAGGGCATTGAACACGGTGCCGCAGGCACTGCAACGAACCAGACCGTGTGCCGCGTGCAACTGCTCGCGCGTGACCTTGAACCAGACCAGACAGGACGTGCACTGGGTAACCATGCGCTCAGTTTATCCGTTCAGGCGAGCGGCACCCTGCACATATCCAGGCGCATCCACTCGCCTCGGGTGCGACGTTCGAGAAGACGCGCCCGGCCAGCGTAGGCCGCGGCCACGACATCGGCCTGGTCCCCGGTGATGCCCGCCAGGACCAGCCGGCCGCCCGGCCGCAGCCGCGCCAGCAGGGTATCGGCCAGTAACACCAGCGGGCGGGCCAGGATGTTGGCCACGACGATGTCGGCCTTGCCGGGAGGCAAGGCCTCGGGTGCAACCGCGGTGACCGTCAGCGTGTTAAGTTTCGCGTTGGCACGCACCGCCGCGAGCGCCTGGGGATCGTTATCCACCGCCACCACCTCGCGTGCACCGAGGCGAGCGGCCGCGAGTGCCAGGATGCCGGAACCCGTGCCGTAATCGATCACCCGCCGGCCGTCGAGCTCCGCGCCGGCCAGCCACTCCAGGCACAGCGCCGTGGTCGGATGCATGCCGGTGCCGAAGGCCAGACCCGGCGCCAGGCGCACCACGGCCTCTGCATCCGCCGGCGGCTCGCACCACTCGGGCACGATCCACAGGCGACCGGCGAAGCACCGAGGGCCGAATCCCTCGCGCCCGGCCGCGATCCAGTCGCGTTCACGACAGGGACGCAGTTCGGGATCGAGCCTTCGGGCACGTAGCCGGGACACTGCGGCATCGGCTGCGCTGCCGTCGGCAAACAGGGCCGTCAGGACCAGTTCGGTCCACAGGGGCGTGGTTCCCGGTTCGGGCTCCAGCTGCGGCGGGCTCCCGGCCCGGGGCTGCAGGCTCACGCTGAGCGCGCCAAGCCCCTCCAATTCATCGCCCAGCGTCCATGCCTCTTCGGCCGTGGCCGCCACTTTCAACTCGATAGGGGCCCGCGGCGGGTCAGCGGCGTTCGAGTTTGTGCTCAAGGTAGTGGATATCGGTTCCGCCCGCCATGAACGCGGCGTCGCGCACCAGCTGCATGTGCAGTTCGATGTTGGTGTGAATGCCCTCCACTACCATCTCGTCGAGCGCCGTGCGCATGCGCGCCAGGGCTGTGGGACGATCCTCGCCCCAGGCAATCAGCTTGCCGACCAGCGAATCGTAGTACGGGGGCACGGAATAGCCGGTGTACAGGTGGGAATCCACGCGCACCCCGGGACCGCCCGGCGCATGCCACTCGGTCACCTTGCCTGGCGAGGGCGTGAAGGTCCGGGGATCCTCGGCGTTGATGCGGGCCTCGATGGCGTGTCCGCGGAACTCGATCTCATCCTGGCGCCGCGACAGCCCTTCGCCGGCGGCGACCCGGATCTGCTCCGCCACCAGGTCCATGCCGGTAACGCACTCGGTTACGGGATGCTCGACCTGGATGCGGGTGTTCATCTCGATGAAGTAGAACTCGCCGTCCTGGTACAGGAACTCGAAGGTACCGGCGCCGCGGTACTTGATGCGCTGGCAGGCTTCCACGCAACGCTTGCCGATCGCCGCCCGCTGCTTGGCCGTGATGCCCGGCGCCGGCGCCTCCTCGATTACTTTCTGGTGGCGGCGCTGCATCGAGCAGTCGCGCTCGCCCAGGTGGATCGCGTGGCCCGCCCCGTCGCCCATCACCTGCACTTCGACGTGGCGCGGATGACCCAGGTACTTCTCCAGGTAAATCGTGTCGTCGCCGAATGCCGCCTTGGCCTCGGACTTGACCAGATTGATCGCGCTGCCCAGCCCCGCTTCGCTGTGCACCACGCGCATGCCGCGACCGCCGCCGCCTGCGGCGGCCTTGAGGAGCACGGGATAGCCGACCGAGCGGGCGATTTTGTGCACCGCGGTGAGGTCTTTCGGCAGGGCGCCATCGGAGCCCGGTACCGTGGGCACGCCGGCTTCGCGCATCGCCTGCTTGGCGGAGACCTTGTCGCCCATGAGGCGGATGGTCTCGGCCCGCGGACCAATGAAGGTGAACCCGCTCTGCTCCACGCGTTCGGCGAAATCGGCGTTCTCGGCCAGGAAGCCGTAGCCGGGATGAATGGCCTCGGCATCAGTCACCTCGGCCACTGAAATCAGCGAGGGGACGTCGAGATAGCTCGCCGCAGCCGGCGGCGGTCCGATGCACACCGCCTCGTCGGCGAGCAACACGTGCTTGAGGTCGCGGTCGGCGGTGGAATAGGCCGCGACCGTGCGGATATCAAGTTCGCGGCAGGCACGCAGGATGCGCAGTGCAATCTCGCCGCGGTTCGCGATCAGAATCTTGTCGAACATGGCGCGTCCCTTACCCGAGTACGATCAAGGTCTGGCCGAATTCGACCGGATCCCCGTTTTCCACCTCGATGGCCTTCACCGTGCCGCCGCGGTCCGCGGTGATCTGGTTCATCATCTTCATCGCCTCGATGATGCACAGCACATCGCCCTCCTTCACGCTCTGGCCCACCTCGACAAAGGGACTCGCATCGGGGGCAGGCGAACGGTAGAACGTGCCGACCATCGGTGCCGTGACCGGGTGGCCGCTCGGCGCCGGCGCCTGCTCGGGCGTCGCTTCGGCCGCGGCGGGTTGTGCAGCGGCCGCTGCCGGCTGCATACCCTGCGGCATCGCCGGCATCGAATACACCGTTCCCTGGCGCGAGATGCGTACCGACTCTTCGCCTTCGGTGATCTCGATTTCGGTCATGCCCGAGCTTTCCAGCAGCTCTATCAACTTCTTGATCTTGCGAATATCCATACGCTCTATCTCCCTGGTTCGGCAATACGTGCCAGCATCGCGGCCACGGCCAGGTCGTAACCGCGGGTTCCGCACCCCACGATCACGCCGGCCGCACCGGCGGCGAGCAGCAATTCGGCACGGCGTCCGCCGCGCGCGAAGACATTACTGATGTGGACCTCGATATAGGGGACCTCCGCCGCCGCCAGGGCATCGGCCAGTGCCAGACTGGTATGCCCCCAGGCGCCGGGGTTGATGACGATCCCGTCGCATTTCCCGCGCGCTGCATGGATGCGCTCGATCATCTCGTGCTCGGCGTTGGTCTGTAACGCCTCGAAACGATGGCCCGCCGCCTTGACCTGGCCGGCCAGACGGTCTGTGATATCTTTCAGGGTCTCGCGGCCGTAGAGCGCCGGTTCACGCTCGCCGAGGCAGTCGAGATTGGGGCCGTTGAGCAGGAGCAGGGTCGCCATTCTGGTAAATATTGCAGCGTTCTGTAGAGAACTGGCAGGAATAGTGCAGCATTGTGCCGCAATCTTGCGATTCTGGCAAGCCCGCCCTACTTCGCTCCATTGAGCGCGCGGCGCAGATGCGCCATGAAAACCGGCACCCCTTCGTAACCCACCACGGTGTCGCCTGAGAGCGCTTTTCCCCGCGCGTCGTAGAAGAGGTACGCGGGTGGCCCATACAGGCCGAAGCGCTTGAGCAGGGCCCGACTGGACGGCGTATCGGCCGTGACGTCGGCGCGCAGCACCTGCATGCGGGCGAGCGCCGCCCGCACCGTCTTGTCGCGGAAAGTGGTGTGCTCCATTTCCAGGCAGGAGGTGCACCAGTCGGCGTAAAAATCCACCATGACGGGGCGGTGCGCCGTGACCGCGGTAGCCAGCGCCTTCTGGAGCTCGGCAACGGAGTGGACCGGATGGTAGGCCGGCCCCGGGGCCCGGCTGGAGACACCGGATCCCCCGCCCGACGCGAGGCCGGCCAGCGGCGACAGCGGGTCGCGCCCGCCCGCGGCGGCGCCGACGAGCAACGCCAGCGCCCAGACCAGGGCCGCGAGTCCGACGCTTTTGCCGACCCGCCGCCCGGCGCTACTCCCGGGCGACAGGCGATCGAAGGCCCCCAGGAAAACCGCCGCGACGATCCCGACCAGGCCGTAGAGCGCGAGCGTAACCGGCGGCGGAAGGATCCGGGAGAGCAGCCACACGGCATAGGCCAGCATCACTACGCCCAGCAGTCGCTGGATCGCGCTCATCCAGCCCCCGCTACGGGGCAGGAACCGGCCGGCCAGCGTGCCGTAGGCGATCAGCGGTGCACCCATGCCAAGCGCGAGCGCGAACAGCGCAAGGCCGCCACGGGCCGGCTCTCCCGCCTGGCCGATCACGATCACCGCGCCGGCGAGCGGCGCGGCCACGCACGGGCTCACGATCAGCGCCGACAGCGCTCCCATGAGGACCGCGCCGATCCAGGTGCCGCCCCGCTGCCGCCCCGAAAGCGCGGCGACGCGATCGGTGAACGACGCGGGAAGCCGCAGTTCGTAGAAACCGAACAGGCTGCCCGCCAGCAGCACGAACACGGCCGCGAACAGCGCGATGAGCCACGGCGCCTCGAAAAGCCCCTGCAACCCGGTGCCGGCAAAGCCCGCGGCGACGCCCAGCGCGGTATACACCAGCGCCATCGAAATCACGTAGGCCAGCGACAGGCCCAGGCCGCGGCGCCACGAGAGCCGCTCGCGTTCGCCGCCGATAATGCCGGCCAGGACCGGGACCATCGGCAGCACGCAGGGCGTGAAGGCGAGCAGTACGCCGAGCCCGAAGAAGACCAGCACGAACCAGACAGGGCTGGACTGCTGCACCAGCCGCGCAAGGCGCCCCTGCTCGCTCAGGGAGGGCCCGGCGGATGTTTGCGCCTGCTGCCCTGAGGTGGTGTCCGCTGCGCCCGTCGCCGCGGGCATGCTCACGACCACCTGGCGCGTGATGGGGGCATAACACAGCCCCGCATCGGCGCAGCCCTGGTAGGTGATCGCCAGGCGCACCGTCCCGTCCGCCGGACGCCGGGCCACCGGTACGCTCAGCGTCACCTGGTGGTGATACACCACCACACGGCCGAAATTCGGATCCTGCTTGACGTCACCCGGCGGGAAAACCGGTGAACCGAGCCGGCCGGACACGGCCTTGATCTTGAACCGGCGCTTGTAGAGGTAGTAGCCGTCGGCGATACGCCAATGCAACTCGACCCCATCCGGACTGCCGTGGCCGGCGAGTTGAAACGCCTGGTCGGGCGGCAGGAAACGTCCGGAGTCGCCGCCGGCCCAGAGCGGAGCGGCATGGACCGCCAGCACGGCGGCCGCCGCCGCGATCAGCCGCCGGACGGCTCGGTGACGCTGTCTTCGATCCATTGCAGATATCCTGGGCTGCCTCCCGTGACGGAAAGCGTCAAAATTTCGGGTTCCTCGTACGGATGCAGCTCTGCAAGCGCCTTGAGCAGCGCGGCTTCGCGTCCGGCCGTGGTCTTGATCAGCAGTTGCACCTCGGCATCTTCGCATACCCGTCCCCGCCACCGGTAAACCGAACGGGCCGCGGGCAGGCGCGTCACGCAGGCCGCCAGTCCGCGCTCCACCAGGGCGCCGGCCAGGGCCGCCGCTGCGGGATCGTCGGCGCAGGTCGTCAATACAATGCGGGCGGTCATCGCCCCCTCCGGGTACCCATGCCGGCCTATGGTCGCACGTCCTCAAATAAAGTGACCCGAGGCCCCTTGAATTCAGCGTTCCCGCCCCCAACTTTATTGGCAGACACCGGCGACGAGTGCTAAAATGGCGTTCTTCGCAGGTGTCGAAGAATTTATTCAAATCATTGTTAAAAAGGAGGTTTTCGGATGAAAATCCGTCCCTTGCACGACCGCGTAGTGGTGAAGCGCCTGGAGGAGGAACGCACCTCCCCCGGCGGCATTGTCATCCCCGATACCGCCGCCGAGAAGCCGTCCCGTGGCGAAGTCATTGCCATCGGCAACGGCAAGATCCTCGAGAACGGCGAAGTGCGCAAGCTTGACGTCAAGAAAGGCGACAAGGTGCTCTTCGGAAAGTATTCGGGCAACGAAGTAAAAGTCGACGGCGAAGATTACCTCGTGATGCGCGAGGACGACATCATGGCCGTCATCGAAGGCTGACACACGCTTAAAGGAGAATTTTTCCATGGCAGCTAAAGAAGTACGTTTTGCAGAGGATGCGCGCCAGCGAATGTTCCATGGCGTGAACGTCCTCGCCAACGCAGTAAAAGTGACGCTCGGCCCCAAGGGCCGCAACGTCGTGCTCGAGAAGAGCTTCGGCGCCCCGACCGTCACCAAGGACGGCGTTTCCGTGGCCAAGGAAATCGAACTCAAGGACAAGTTCGAGAACATGGGTGCGCAGATGGTCAAGGAAGTCTCCTCGCAGACCTCCGACGTGGCCGGCGACGGCACCACCACCGCCACCGTGCTCGCCCAGGCCATCCTGCGCGAGGGCCTGAAGTCGGTGACCGCGGGCATGAACCCGATGGATCTCAAGCGCGGCATCGATCTCGGCGTCAAGGCCGCGACCGACGAGCTGGCCAAGCTTTCCAAACCCTGCGACACCGACAAGTGGATCTCGCAGGTGGGCGCCATCTCGGCCAACTCCGATACCTCCATCGGCGACATCATCGCCAATGCGATGAAGAAGGTCGGCAAGGAAGGCGTGATCACCGTCGAGGACGGTTCGGGTCTCGACAACGAGCTCGAGGTCGTCGAGGGCATGCAGTTCGACCGCGGCTATCTCTCGCCGTATTTCATCAACAACCAGCAGACGATGTCGGCGGAACTCGAAAACCCCTACATCCTGATCTGCGACAAGAAGATCTCCAACATCCGCGAACTGCTTCCGATCCTGGAATCGGTGGCCAAGGCCGGCCGGCCGCTGCTGCTGATCGCCGAGGATGTGGAAGGCGAGGCACTGGCCACGCTGGTGGTGAACAACCTGCGCGGCATCGTCAAGGTCGCCGCCGTGAAGGCCCCGGGCTTCGGTGACCGCCGCAAGGCCATGCTCCAGGACATCGCGGTGCTGACCAACGGCCAGGTGATTTCCGAGGAAATCGGCCTGCAGCTCGAGAAGGCCGGCCTCGACGACCTGGGCCAGGCCAAGAAGGTCCAGATCAAGAAGGACGACACCACGATCATCGACGGCGCCGGCAAGGCCAGCGAGATCGAGGCCCGCGTGGAGCAGATCCGCAAGCAGATCGAGGAAACCTCCTCGGACTACGACAAGGAGAAACTCCAGGAACGCGTGGCGAAGCTCGCCGGCGGCGTGGCCGTCATCAAGGTAGGCGCCGCGACCGAGGTCGAGATGAAGGAGAAGAAGGCGCGGGTCGAAGACGCCCTGCACGCCACGCGTGCGGCCGTCGAGGAAGGCATCGTGCCGGGCGGCGGTGTCGCACTGGTTCGGGTACTCGACAAGATCGCCGGCACCAAGGGCGAGAACGAGGACCAGAACCAGGGCCTGACCATCGTGCGCCGCGCGATGGAAGAGCCGCTGCGCCAGATCGTCACCAACTCCGGTGACGAAGCCTCGGTGGTACTGGCCAAGGTCCGCGAGGGCAAGGACAACTACGGCTACAACGCCCAGACCGGCGAATTCGGCGACATGATCGAGATGGGCATCCTGGATCCGACCAAGGTGACCCGCTCGGCCCTGCAGAACGCCGCCTCCGTGGCGAGCCTGCTGCTTACCGCCGAAGCGATGGTTGCCGAAATGCCCAAGGATGACAAGGCCCCCGAAGCCGGTGGCGGCGACATGGGCGGCATGGGCGGTATGGGTGGCATGGGCTTCTGAAGTCCCGCTCCCAGCGCCGAAACTCGAAGCCCCGCTCATGCGGGGCTTCTTTTTTGCCCCTTCCCCGCTTCCGAAAAGACCCCAGGCGAGGTATAGTTGGATTGTGCCAATTGTTAGCCCGCGGGGGCAGGAGGGTTGGCAACATGAGGAAATTGGCACCGCTGCTGGCCATGACGCTGGCTCTGAGCGGATGTTATCTATCCGTGGACACCGCCTTGGGGCCAAACCTGGACCGCGCCCGAGTCGAGAACGCCCCTGTCCTGATCTACGCCATCGGCGTACCGGGAGAAATCTCTGTGCCGGGCAGCACGCACAGCGCAGTACCCGTCTACGTTCAATTCTTCGTCACCGGCAAACGCCCCATCGAGCGAATCCGCTTTGCGCTTCTCGCCTATTCGCGGCGCGGCGACCCAGTGCTCGATCACAACGGTTACCAGTTGCAGATGATCCTGATCGGGCCGGGCACGTTCGATCCCAACCGTCTCTACGAGGTCAACTCCTTCGAATCTCGACCGGCCGGCTTTCCCGGAGGTGAAGTGGCCTGCGTGGAGCTGCGCCGGATGACCGTGATCTACGCCAACGGCAACGAGAAGGCCTATACACCGCCGCACCTCGACATCGCCCTGACGCCACAGCTGAGACGCGGGTGCACCGACAAGGGGTTTTCCATCGACAAGTACGGTGGTTGAGAAACGGGAGAACAATGACTTCCACAGGCCTCTTGATTCGGTACGCCGTGCGCGTTAGGGTAGCCACGTAAGCCGGGGGTGCTCCGTGGAAGCGGGGCTGAGACACACCCTTTGCACCTGATCCAGTTAACACTGGCGGAGGGAAGGCACAGCAACCGCCCTGTGTCCGCACTCCGCCCGGAGGCAGAATGAGCGCACTCGCGGAAGACGTCCAGGCACGCACCCACAAACTCTCGGCCGAGGTCACCCGACCGTGGCCGGGTTCCACGCGCATTTACGTCCAGGGCTCGCGCCCCGACCTCAAGGTTGCCATGCGTGAGGTGCTGTGCACCCCCACGCACGATCATCGCGGCGGCATCGAGGAAAACCCGCCGATCCCGCTCTACGACACCTCCGGGCCCTATACCGATCCCGAGGCCGAGATCGACCTGACCCGGGGCCTGCCCGCGCTGCGCGGGCGCTGGATCGAGGAGCGTGGCGACACCGAGACACTATCCGGGCCCACCTCGGAATACGGCCGCAGCCGGCTTGATGATCCGGACCTGCGCCACTTCCGTTTTGCTCATATCCGCGCGCCGAGGCGGTCGAAGGCAGGCGCCAACGTCACCCAGATGCACTATGCCCGCCGCGGCCTGTTGACCCCGGAAATGGAGTACATCGCGATCCGCGAGAACTGCCGCCTGCAGGAACTGCGCGACGATCCCCGCTACGAGGCCCTCCTCCGCCAGCATGCGGGGCAGTCCTTCGGCGCTGCCATACCGGAGCAGATCACAGCTGAATTCGTACGTGACGAGGTCGCTCGCGGCCGCGCCATCATCCCGGCCAACATCAACCACCCCGAACTTGAGCCGATGATCATTGGCCGCAACTTCCGCGTGAAGATCAACACCAACATCGGCAACTCCGCCGTCACCTCCTCCATCGCCGAGGAGGTGGAAAAACTGGCCTGGTCGGTGCGCCTCGGCGGCGATACGCTGATGGACCTCTCGACCGGCAAGAACATCCACGAGACGCGCGAGTGGATCGTGCGCAACTCCCCGGTGCCGATCGGAACCGTCCCAATCTACCAGGCGCTGGAGAAGGTGGACGGCAAGGCCGAGGAACTGACCTGGGAGCTGTACCGCGACACCCTGATCGAGCAGGCCGAGCAGGGCGTGGACTACTTCACGATCCATGCCGGCGTACTGCTCCGCTACGTACCACTGACTGCAAACCGCGTGACGGGTATCGTTTCGCGCGGCGGCTCGATCATGGCCAAGTGGTGCCTCGCCCACCACCGGGAAAGCTTCCTCTATACGCATTTCGAGGACATTTGCGAGATCATGAAGGCCTACGACGTCTCGTTCTCCCTCGGCGACGGCCTGCGTCCCGGCTGCATCGCGGACGCCAACGACACAGCCCAGTTCGCCGAGCTCGAGACGCTCGGCGAGTTGACGAAAAAGGCCTGGGAGCAGGATTGCCAGGTGATGATCGAGGGCCCCGGCCACGTCCCGCTGCAGATGGTGAAGGAAAACGTGGACCGCGAGTTGGCCGACTGCTACGAGGCACCCTTCTATACCCTGGGCCCGCTGGCAACCGACATCGCTCCCGCCTACGACCACATCACCAGCGCCCTGGGCGCCGCCAATATCGGCTGGTACGGCACCGCGATGCTGTGCTATGTCACCCCCAAGGAACACCTGGGCCTGCCCAACCGCGAGGATGTACGGGACGGCGTCATCACCTACAAGATCGCCGCCCACGCGGCGGATCTCGCCAAGGGCTTCCCGGGCGTGCAACTCCGCGACAACGCTCTGAGCAAGGCCCGCTTCGAGTTCCGCTGGGAAGATCAGTTCAACCTCTCGCTCGACCCGGAACGGGCCCGCGAGTTCCACGACGAGACCCTGCCCAAGGAGGCCCACAAGACTGCGCATTTCTGCTCCATGTGCGGCCCCAACTTCTGCTCCATGAAGATCACCCAGGACGTCCGTGACTACGCCGCCGAGCATGGTCTCGGCGCCGAAGCGGCTCTGGAAGAGGGATTGGCCGAAAAAGCGCGGGAATTCCGCGAAAAAGGTGAAATTTATCGCAAAATCTGAACGGATACGCCATTTACATCTTGCGCATCCCGCTGCAGCGTCTACAATGAAGTCAGGACGTATGGGCAGGGGGGTTGCACCATGCTGATCCTCACGCGCCGTGTGAATGAAGCCGTGATGATAGGAGACGGCATTACGATCACCGTACTCGGGGTCAAGGGCGGGCAGGTGCGCCTGGGCATCAACGCGCCCCGCGACGTCGCGGTTCACCGGGAAGAAATATTCCAGCGCATCGACCACGACAAATCCGCGCCGCCGTCTGCTACGGCTCCGGATTCCGAAGAACCGGACTCCAAGTAGCGCAACTGCCGTTCTTTCGTCATTCCACGGGGGCTGTGTTATCCTGCGCGCCCGGCAGGAAGCCCGGAGTAACGCCCCCCTGCACGGCCCCAAGGTCCGTCGGCCGGAATGGCGCAGGGACATGGCGAAGTCGAAAACGGAGAGGTGGCCGAGTGGTCGAAGGCGCTCCCCTGCTAAGGGAGTAAGGGCCTAAAAGCCCTTCGAGGGTTCGAATCCCTCCCTCTCCGCCAATTTTGCCGTTGCAGCTACTGCGCTAGCCGAATTGAATCCCGGCGATGGGAACCGGTTCGTTGCTCCCGTATCCGCGTGTGCTCATTGGCCTGTGCGAGTGCTCACATCTGCTGAATATAATTCAGGACTTCGGACGGCGGCTCCAAGCCATAGGCCCCGGTTTCCAGAGAACGTTTGATGTCCAGACTACGGCCATCGGCGGTCTGGACCTGGTGCACGAGATCGATTTCGTAGGGATTTTCCAGGCGCCGATGCTCTTCGTCGAGGACCAACCGCACCTTCGGCCGCAGCCGCACTTTGTTTGTTGCCACGACCACCCCCACCTCGCCCGTGGTCAGTTCGACCAGACTGCCGACCGGATAAATCCCGATACAAGCTATGAACTGGTGTACCAGATCGACCTCGAAGAGTCGCCCGCGGGTCCGGTACAGTTCACCTGTTGCATCCATCGGGGAGCACGGCATCTTGTAAGGCCTCTGGCTGATGATGGCGTCATAGATGTCGCAGACCGACACGATATGGGTCAACGGATGGATATTCGCCCCCGAGACGCCTTCTGTATAGCCACTTCCGTCAAGGCGTTCGTGATGGGAAAAGATTACGTTGCGGCTACTACTCGGGATACGCTCGGAACCATCCACGATTTCCATACCGTATTCCGGATGCTTACGCATGATTTCCATTTCATCAGGGGTCAGCGGTCCCGGCTTGTTCAACACATTGTCGGGGATATGCATCTTGCCGATGTCGTGCAGAAACGCCCCGAACCCCAGCTCCCGCAAAGTCTCGCGCGGCAGGCCAAGATAGCGGCCGAAGGAAATACTGAGGATGCATACCGACATGGAATGCAGATACGTGTATTCATCGCGTTTCTTGAGCGCGGACAGGCAGACGAGCGCATCCGGATTACGCAGGACGCTTTCGGTTAGGTCCTCGACGCACTCACGCGCGGCCTGCGTATCAAGGCTGCGTCCGTGGCGTGCATCTTCCACGTGCTGAAGCACCAGGCCGCGGGTTTCCTGAATCAGGGGACGCGCTGCACGTATCTCTTCCTCTATCGATACCGTTACCGGCGGAGCCTTCCCGACTGCCTGCCCCACTTGTCGGGCCAACCGGTTCTCCCATGCCTCGCCCTGGTCATTCCTGTCGTCCCGGCTTTTTCTGCCCCCTTTGTCGGAACTCCGGAAACCCCTCTCCCGGCGTTCTTTCCTGCCTCCTCGGGCGGAAAGCCGCAAACCCCATCTGCGTTTAGGCCGACTGTCCGGCTGCGCTGTCAACACCCCCCGGGTGGCCGGTTTTGATTCCTTAATGGCCGGATCTTCTTCCAACTCCACATAAACGTACTCGCACGCGTCCTGCACTTCCGCCACCTGTTGCCAGTTATCCAGCAGAAATCCCTGAAAAGGAAAGGGGGAATCAAGCCAGGATCGATCCAGCCGTGTTACATACATGCCCGGCTTCAAATCCGAAACATCGACTTTGTGTTCGTTGTCCATGCTGTCTCCATGCAGAATCCGAGGTGTGCCCTGGTTGGTCTTCTGTCTTGCTAGAGATCATGGCTGTGGAGCCAATCCAGCTACAGCTTACACCCTGGCGCGCGATATGTGGTCTATGCCGTAGAGCATGGCAAATCCTGCCGGGGGATCGTACTGCAAAAACCGGCCCTGATGGAAGCGAACGCCTGCCCGTGCATCATGCTATCGGCAACAACCATATGAACACACGCAGACTACGTGCAACCGACCGATACCGAGCCGAAAACGCAGACGGCGAAGACATCGTGGCCTCTCAGCGCCTGCGCTATCGAGTATTCGCCGAGGAACTCGGCGCCGATTTGCCCGATTCCCGGGCCGGACTCGACCATGAACGCTACGACCCGCACTGCCACCACTTGCTGGTGCGCGACCTGACCTGCAGCGAAATTGTCGCCTGCGCCCGCCCGCTCACCGACGACGCGGCCCACCGGACCCCAAGCCACCGAAGTCGCCGTAGCCACCATCCTGGGCGCACTGCCGTCCCCGGGCCACTGTTCCCCGGGCGAGCAAATAAACGAATTCGAGTCTGCCCGGGTCTGATCGAGGTCGATAACGAAAGCCCCGCACGAGGCGGGGCTTTATTATGGCTGGGGGACCAGGATTCGAACCTGGGTTGACGGAGTCAGAGTCCGTAGTCCTACCGCTAGACGATCCCCCAATTGACCCTACGAAAAAGCGTAGCGAGCGAAGAGCAGAACCTGCCCCGGACTTGATCCGGGCTTGGACGCAACCGGAGCGCAGAAACCGTAGTTTACAAAAAGTAAATGAGTATTGCGAAATACATCCTTGTATTTCGCCCTTCGGGTCATGCTGCGCATGCTGTGATTCGCTCCCTGCGAATCGCTTCGAGCACCGCCCGCGTTCAAGCTGTTGAGCGCTGTAGCTTTTTTAGCGCTTGCTGAACTGGGTTGCCTTGCGGGCCTTGTGCAGGCCCACCTTCTTGCGCTCGACCTCGCGGGCATCACGCGTCATATAGCCGGCCTTGCGCAGGCTCGCCTTGAGCTCTGCGTCATAGTCGACCAGCGCGCGGGCCAAGCCATGGCGAATCGCGCCCGCCTGGCCGGTCGGTCCGCCACCCACCACGGACACGAACACGTCGAAATGATCCATTGCCTTGGCTTCCACCAGCGGCTGGCGCACGATCATGCGCGAGGTCTCGCGGCCGAAATATTCATCCAGGGGTTTGCGGTTGACGGTGATGTTGCCGCCGCCGGGGCGCAGGAACACCCGTGCCGCCGCCGTCTTGCGCCGCCCAGTTCCGTAATTCTGTCGAGTCGTTGCCATTGTCGGTTTGCCTGTATCAGAGCTTCAATTCTTCGGGCTGCTGGGCCACGTGAGGATGTTCGGTACCGTTATAGACGCGCAGCTTCTTCATCATGGCGCGTCCCAGCGGGTTGCGCGGAAGCATGCCGCGGACCGCGTGCACGATTACCTCGCCCGCATCCTTCTCGATCTGCTTTTCGAAAGTGATGCTCTTGAGGTTACCGATATAGCCGGTGTGGTGATGATATTCCTTGAGCTTGCGCTTGCGCCCGGTCACGCGAACCTTTTCGGCATTGATCACCACGATGTGATCGCCGGTGTCCACGTGGGGCGTGAATTCGGGCTTGTGCTTGCCCTTGAGCCGGCGCGCGATCTCGGTCGCCAGCCGCCCAAGCACCTGCCCCTCGGCGTCCACGACATACCAGCCGTGGCGCACTGTCTCGGGTTTTGCCGATACCGTTGTCTTCATGACCAAAAATGCCCGTATTGGCTACATTCAAGCCGCGTAGGATACCTCATGAAACCGCCCCGGCGCAAGCCTCGGGGGCGTGCTAGGGCGCCCTGTCTGGGAGGCGCAGGCGACCCACGATGCGCCCGCCCAGGAGGTGCTCGTCTATGATTTCGTCGATATCGTCGGTGTCGTCGTAGGTATACCAGACGGCGTCGGGGTAGACCACCGCCACCGGCCCCTCGCTGCAGCGGTCGAGGCAGCCGCTGCGGTTGACCCGTAATTCCCCCGGCCCGTGCCGCCCCAGCGCCTTCAGGCGCCGCTTTGCATGGCTGCGGATGGCCTCCGCGTCGTGCTGGGCACAGCACTGGGAGCCGTCTTCACGCCGGTTCACGCAAACGAAAAGATGCCGCCGGTAATAGCTCAACTGAAGATGTTGCCCAGCGTGTACTGGACGGAAAGCGACAGCGTGGTGGTGGTCTGTGGATTTCCAGCCGGCACGCTGGCGTTGTGTTGAGCCATGTAGGAGAGCACGAAGGCCAGGTTGTTCACGAGCTGGGCCTGCACCCCGAGCTGGAACTGGGAATACAGGTTGAACCGGCTCTTCTCCATGGTCAGGCTCTCGTTGATGGTGCCATTCTTGCTGAACTGCCAGTTGTAGAGCTCGCGCCCGCGGGCGGCCGGTGAATTCTCGGTGTTGCCGGTGATTTCCTGCGCCCGGGTGTAGCCCGCACCAATTTCGAACTTGAGGGTCTGGGTCTTGGTGCTGATGACGCGGATACCGTAACCGGCGACGGCCGAACTCTGGTAGCGGTAACCGCTGAAGCGGTCGTGGATGTAGCCCAGATAACCGAAGAGGTAGCTGCGCTCGGTGAGCAGCCGGTTGCTTTGCGCGGCACCGAAATACTGCTCCGCGGTGGTCGTGCCGTCCGTGCTCGCGGTGATCGCCTGCAGATCAAGCCGGTGCTGCCAGAGCCTGGTGTTGTAGCCCAGCTTCAATTCGCTGTTGAGGCTTGTTGAGGTAGTCGCGCTGTGGGTTGCCAGGTAGCCGAGCGAAAACTGGGCGCCGAAGCCCAGGTTCTTGGGCTGTTCCGCGGGATTCGAGATCAGCGTTTCGTTGGCAAAACTGGCCAGTCCGGCCGGTTCCAGGCTGATGCCTCCGGCGAGCAGGCTGGTAGCAAGGGTGGCGGCTATGGCGATCACGCGGGTCTCCTACACAATCAGGCGCTTATCATAACAAGCATGGGTGAAATCGAGACAGGTTCCTTTGATCATTTGATCGCCGACGCGGAGCGTTGCGTGAAATGCGCACTGTGCCTGCCCCACTGCCCCACCTATGGCCTTACGCACGACGAAGGCGACTCCCCACGCGGGCGCATCGCGCTGATCCAGGCGCTCGCCGAAGGCACGCTGGAATCGAGCCCCTCGGCGCGCGCGCATCTGGAAGGTTGTCTCACTTGTCGCGCCTGCGAAGCAGTGTGCCCGGCGGGCGTGCCCTACGGTCGCCTGATCGATAATGCGCGCGCGGAGCTGCCGATCCGCGGCCGTGAAAGCCGGGCTTCCCGGTGGCTCCGCGTTGCGGCAGGGTTCCCGCGCCTGCTTGCTGCGCTGTTACGCCTGGCGCGGCCTCTCGCCCGCTTGCCGCTCCCGATCCCCGGGCGCGGCCTGCTGGCGCAGGTGCGCTCCACCCGACTGCGAATCGCTCACGGCGACCGCGAAGGCGAACCCGTGGCCCTGTTCCTGGGCTGCATCGCACGTGCGCTTGACGCCGACACGCTCTCGTCCTCGAGCGCGCTCCTCGCGCGGGCCGGCTACCAGGTGGAAACGCCCGCCGCGCAAGGCTGCTGCGGCGCATTGGCCCAGCACGCGGGCGAAAGGGAAGCCGCCATCCGGCTTGCCCGGCGCAATGCAGACGCCTTTGCCGGTAACGCGCCCATTGCGTGCGCGGCCAGCGGCTGCACGGCTCAGTTGATCGAATACGGTCCGCTCCTCGATGACGAGGGCCGGTTTGCCCGCCGGGTGCATTCCGTGTCGGATCTGCTGGCCTCGGCGATAGAGAGCGGGCGCTTGCGTCCAACCGAGGGGCAGCCCCCCGTGCGTGTCGCCCTGCACGTGCCCTGCACCCAGCGCAACGTGCTGCGCTCGGATGCCTCGCGCCGTTGCCTCGAGAGCCTGCCCGGGGTCGAACTCATCGAGCTGGCCGCGGGCTGTTGCGGCGCAGCCGGCAGCCACTGCCTGGATCGCCCTCGGGACGCGGCCCGCCTGCGCGCACCGCTCGCGGAGAATATCCGCGACAGTCACGCCGATGTGGTGGTCACTACAAACATCGGTTGCCGGCTGCATATTGCCGACGGTCTGGACGCCGGGCCTCGGGTGGTCCACCTGGCCCGATTCCTGGAAACGCGCCTGGCGCCCTGAAAGCCGATCAGGCACTGCGCCGCGTTCCGGCGCCGTGCCCGAATCAGTACGATTCAGCCGCCGTGCGTTGCACTTCCCGGTGCGGCTTTATGCATATCCGACTTGATGATCGCAACCAGGCGCTTGCGCAGGTCGGGATTGGCCTGGACCTCCTTGCTCACCTTGACGTACTCGGCCACCGGCATGTGCTTCTGGATGTGCTGTTTCATCGTCGAGGTCGCTTCCTGCTTGATGGCCGTCTTGTCCTTGTCGGTTTTGGCGGTCTTCATCTTGAGCATGTACTCCATGCGCACCTGGCGGATGTCCTCATAGGCGCTCGCGAACTTGTGCAGCGTAGCCGAATCAACCGCGGCCCGGGTGCTCGCCGTCGGCGCCTGCATGGGAGGCGGCGATTTCGCCGTAGGCGGTACGGGTGGCGCGGCCAGGGCGAGCGGGGCGGCGAACATTGCCGCCGGAATGATGGTCAGAGCGAGTTTACGCATTTATCGTCTCCTGTAAGCAAGTTTGTGGCGAAGCCCGGGACCAGGTGCCTCGTTGAATTGCGATAAACGGAACCGCAACAAGTTCCGGCGATTTTCGCAGTAAAGACCGTATCGCCGGCCCCGGCAATCAGGTTACCCCCGATGGCCGGGGGGTTGCGGATATCACCCTAACACGGGAAAGCCAGTCGCCCGCCTGCTCCCGCGTACGCACGACCCCGACGCCACCGCATCCCGCGAATAGCCTAAAATCGTCGGCATGGACAAGGTTCCTCTCACTCGTGCCGATCGCCTGGTGGGCGATCTGGATCGTATACTTCGCACGCTCTGGGGCGTTCCGCAAGGCACCCGGCGTCCCGATCCGGCCGGGCGCCCCCGCTCCGATCACGGGCTGAACGAGGCCGCACGGCGGCACGCGGGCCGGTTGATGCGGGTGAATCTCGCCGGAGAAGTGGCGGCTCAGGCGCTCTACCACGGCCAGAGCCTGAGCGCACGCGATCCTGCCGTCGCGGCACGCATGCAGCGGGCGGCGAACGAGGAAAACGACCACCTGATCTGGTGCCGCGCGCGCATCGGAGCGCTGCAAACGCGGGCCAGCCTGCTCAACCCGCTTTGGTATGCCGGCGCCTTCGCCATCGGCGCCGGGGCCGGGATACTCGGCGATGCCGCGAGCCTGGGGTTCCTGGAAGAAACCGAACACCAGGTAGTCGCCCACCTCAACGGCCACCTCAAGCGCCTGCCCGAATCCGACCGCGCATCAAGGCGGGTACTGGAACAGATGCGCACCGACGAAGCACAACATGGCAAAAGCGCCCGTAACGCGGGTGCGCGCCGGCCTCCGCCGCCGGTACGCCTGGCCATGCGCCTCGCTTCGCGCGTGATGACCACCACGGCTTACTGGCTCTAGGAGACGGGCGCATGGACGACGGCCCCACCCCTGCGGAGCGGCAATGAATCTTTCGCTCGCGGCACACACGGCCTGGGTGCTCACGCATCTGGCGATCATTCTCGGTGCAACGCTCGCCGGCTGGTTCATCCTGGCCGAGATCCTGCGTCGCAGCGTGCGCGCCCTGCGCTTCGAGTTCGGACAGCGCCTCGTGCGCCGCTGCCGGTTCCCGCTCGCCTTGCTGCTCGGAGCGCTTGCGGGCCTCCTCTCCCTGTCCGCCCTGCCCACGCTTTCAGCCTCGCTGGCGGGCATCCTGCGGCATGCTTTCGAAATTCTGCTGATCACCGGCTGCGCCTGGCTCATCCGGGGCCTCGTGCGGGTGGGCGGCGACACGATCATGGCCCGGCATCCGGCCGACGTCGCCGACAATTACCGTGCCCGCTCGCTGCGCACCCAGGTTTCGGTGATCGAACGCATCGCCACGATCGTGGTCCTGATCATCGGCATCGCCGCCGCTCTGATGACCTTCCCGCAGGTACGCGCCATCGGCACCAGCCTGCTGGCCTCGGCCGGACTCGCCGGGCTGGTGGTGGGCTTCGCCGCCCGGCCCGTGCTCGAGAACCTGCTGGCCGGCCTGCAGATCGCGCTCAGCAGACCCGTCAACCTAGACGACGTGGTGGTGATCGACGGCTACTGGGGACGCATCGAGGAAATCACGGCCACCTACGTGGTGCTGAATGTGTGGGACGAGCGGCGCCTGATCATGCCCTTCTCGCGCATTATCAGCACGCCGTTCGAGAACTGGACCCGGCGCCATTCGGAGATCCTCGGCACCGTCTTCTTCTACACCGACTACCGCGCGCCGGTCGACGAACTGCGGGCCGAGCTGGAGCGCATCTGCCGCGCTGCGGACGACTGGGACGGGCGTGTGTGCACGATCGTCGTGACCGACGCCACCGAGCGCAGCCTGCAGCTGCGCGCGCTGGTCAGCGCCGCCGATTCGGGCCGGGCCTGGAACCTGCGCTGCCGGGTGCGCGAGAAGCTGATCGAATACCTGCGCCTGCATCACCCGCAGTGCCTGCCGCGCACACGCCTGTCCTGGGCCGATCAGCAGGCCGCTTCCGGACAGCCCACCCCCGAAACATAAGCTTCGGTCACGAACTCCCGTGCCCTATGGCGCCTTCGGCCCGCTCATGTTGGCGCCGTAGAAAATCTCCAGCATCTCGTTCCTGACCCGCTCGCGGATGTCCTGCGCCTCTTCCGGGTCGAGCTCGTCATCGTCGGTGCCGAACAGGTAGTTGTCGAGGTCGAGGTCGCTGAGCAGCATGCGGGTGTGGAAGATGTTGTGCTGGTAGACGTTGAGATCGAGCATCTGGTAGCGCTCGCGCACGTCATCGCTCATGAAATTCTGGATCGAGGTGATGTCGTGGTCGATGTAGTGCTTCTGCCCCATCACGTCGCGGGTGAAGCCGCGCACCCGGTAGTCGATGGTAACGATGTCGGACTCGAACACGTGGAGCAGGTAGTTGAGCGCGCGCAGCGGCGAGATGCGCCCGCAGGTGGAAACGTCGATGTCGGCGCGGAACGTGCTGATGCCGCCGTCCGGGTGACTTTCCGGGTAGGTGTGCACCGTGATGTGGCTCTTGTCGAGGTGCGCCACCACGGCCTCGGGCAGCGGGCCGGGGACTTCCTCCTCGGCATGGCTGGCCAGTTCGGCGCCCAGCGGCTCCTCGGAAATGAGCATGGTCACCGATGCACCCTGCGGCTCGTAGTCCTGGCGCGCCACGTTGAGGATATTGGCGCCGATGATGTCGGAGACCTGGGTGAGGATTTCGGTCAGGCGCTCGGCATTGTAGGCTTCGTCGATGTAATCGATGTATTCCGCCCGGTGCTCCGCCGTCTTGGCGTAGCAGATGTCGTAGATATTGAAACTGAGCGTCTTGGTGAGGTTATTGAACCCGTGCAGCCGCATCCGCTCCGTTGCCTGATCCAAGGGTATCTCCGATCTATTCGTACGCGGATCGCGTATTATCGCGCCGCGAAAGCGAGAATCAAACCCCGGACAGCGCCTCGCGCATCCGCCGGATGGTGCCGGCATAGTCGCCGCTGCCGAAAATCGCCGAGCCGCTGATGAAGGTATCGGCGCCGGCACGGGCGATGTCGGCGATATTGTCGGCATCCACGCCGCCGTCCACGGCGAGGCGAATCTCGCGGCCGCTGTCCTCGATCATCCCGCGGAGTTCGGCGAGCTTGCGCAGGCTCTCGGCGATGAACTGCTGGCCGCCGAAGCCGGGGTTGACCGACATGACCAGGATCCAGTCCAGGCGCCACATCTCGTATTCCAGCCACTCGATCGAGGTCGCCGGGTTGAGCACCAGCCCGGCCTTGGCGCCGCCGTCCTGGATGCGCTGCAGGCTGCGGTCGATATGCTGCGTCGCTTCGGGATGAATCATGATCGTCGCGGCGCCGGCGGCGAGGAAGTCCTCGATCAGCCGGTCGGTCGGGGTGACCATGAGATGCGCGTCGATCGGCGCCTCAATGCCATAGTCGCGCAGGGCCTTCAGTATCGGCGCGCCGAAGGTCAGGTTGGGCACGTAGTGGTTATCCATCACGTCGAAATGGATGCGGTCGCCGCCGGCGGCCAGCACAGCCGCGGCATCGTCGCCGAGACGCGCGAGATCCGCGGAAAGCACCGAAGGAGTAATCCAATATTTGCGCATGGCGGCTTTCAGCTCGGGAACTCATGCAGTTTAACCGAGTGTCGAATGCTGGGTGCTTAGTGCCGGGAGCGTCGGCTTCCAGCCGGCTTGCCGGCAAGATGCCGGCGCTCCGTCCCGAGTCCCGATCCTAAATCAACCCGCGCTCGGCGAAGGACACCGGCGCGCCCTCGCCCACCACGAAGTGATCGAGCACCCGCACCTCGACCAGCGCCAGCGCATCGACCAGCCGGCGGGTGATGGCCCGGTCGGCGGCACTGGGCTCGGCCACGCCGGAAGGATGGTTGTGGGCGAAAATGACGGCCGCGGCGTTGAGTCCGAGCGCCCGCTTGACCACTTCGCGCGGATACACGCTGGCACCGTCGAGCGTGCCCCGGAACAGCTCCTCGTCGCGAATGATGCGGTGGCGCGTGTCGAGGAACAGGCACACGAAGACCTCGTGAGCCAGGTCGCGCAGGCGTGCACTCAAATACTCGCGCATGGCGGCCGGCGAGGTGATGGCATCACCGTGGCGCAGCGCCTCGCCCAGATGGCGGCGCGCCAGTTCGAGCACCGCCTGCAACTGGGCGTACTTGGCCCGGCCGAGGCCCGGCATGCGGGTGAATGCCGCCTCGTCGGCGTTCAGCAGGGCGCGCAGGCTGCCATGCCCGGCGATCAGCGCCTTCGCGAGATCCAGCGCGCTCTTGCCGGGTACCCCGGTACGCAAAAAGATGGCGAGCAGCTCGGCTTCGGACAACGCCCCGGGCCCGCGGGCCAGCAACTTCTCCCGCGGGCGTTCGCCCTCCGGCCATTCGCGAATACTCAGCCGGCGACCGCCGGCCGCTCCATTATCAAGCCCGTTCCCTGGCATCACGCAGCCTCCTTGCTGGTGTTTTCCATACCGTGAACGCTACCATAACGGCATGGAAACGACCGCCGCATCCGCCAACACGCTCGCCGGCAAGCACGTCCTGCTCGGCGTCGGCGGCGGCATTGCCGCCTACAAGGCCGCCGACCTGGTGCGCCGTCTCGCCGAACGCGGCGCCGAGGTGCGCGTGGTCATGACGCCGGCGGCAACCTGTTTCGTGGCTGCGGCCACCTTCCAGGCACTGTCCCACCACCGGGTGGCGACCTCACTCTGGGACGAGGAAACCGCGGCCGGCATGGGGCACCTCGAGCTCGCCCACTGGGCCGACATCCTGCTCGTGGCGCCTGCCACGGCCGACCTGATCGCCCGCCTCGCCCACGGTGTCGCCGACGACCTGCTCACCACCCTCGCCCTCGCCTGCGAGGCCCCCCTCGTGCTCGCGCCGGCGATGAACCACCGCATGTGGCTGCATCCGGCGACGCAGGCCAACATCGAGACGTTGAGCTCACGCGGAGCGCGCATCCTGGGTCCCGCCACCGGCCCCCTCGCCGAAAATGAATCGGGCCCCGGGCGCATGCTCGAGCCCAACGAGATCGCCGAGGCACTGGCGGGTCCGGGCGCGCTGCACGGTCGCCGCGTCCTGGTCACTGCCGGACCCACCGAGGAGCCGATCGACCCGGTACGCTTCGTCGGCAACCGCTCCAGCGGCAAGATGGGCTACGCGGTGGCCGCCGCCGCGGCACTGGCCGGCGCCGAGGTGGTACTGGTAAGCGGTCCCACGGCATTATCCGCGCCGCCCGGCGTGCGCCGCATTGACGTGCGCACCGCCGCCGGGATGCTTGCGGCAGTGGACGCCGAAGCCGGCAAGGCGGACGTGTTCATTTCCGCCGCCGCGGTGGCGGACTACGCGCCGCGCGAGGCGGCTGCACAGAAGATCAAGAAATCGGCCGACACCCTCACTCTCGAACTGGTGCGTAATCCCGACATCCTGTCCGCCGTGGCCGCACGCAAGCCACGCCCGTTCTGCGTCGGCTTTGCCGCCGAGACCGAGAACGTCATCGCCAATGCCCGCGCCAAGCTCGAGGACAAGAAGCTCGACATGATCTGTGCCAACCGGGTCGGCGACGAGCATGCTTTCGGCCGCGAGGACAACGCCCTGGTAGCCGTTACGGCCCGGGGCGAAACGAACCTCGGCCACGGCCCCAAGCGACTGCTCGCCTCGCGCCTGGTGGAGCTGATCGGCAACACGCTGCAATAAAACCCCGCAAGGAAACGAATCGATGAGTCATCGCGTTGAAGTGAAAGTGCTGCGCCCGGCACTGCTCGAACACTGGGGCCTGCCCCACTACGCCACCGAAGGCTCCGCCGGACTCGACCTGCGCGCCGCGCTGGAAGGTCCGCTCGGGCTGGCCCCCGGGGCCTGCGAACTGATACCCACCGGACTAGCAATCCACATAGGCGACAGCGGGACGGCGGCGGTCATCCTGCCGCGCTCCGGCCTCGGCCACCGCCACGGCATCGTGCTCGGCAACCTGGTCGGGCTGATCGACTCCGACTACCAGGGCGAGCTGATGGTCTCGTGCTGGAACCGCGGCGCAAACGCCTACACCGTGGAGCCCGGCGAGCGCATCGCGCAACTGATCTTCGTGCCGGTGCTGCATCCCGAACTGGCCGTGGTCGAGGAGTTCACGCCCAGCGAAAGAGGCGAAGGCGGTTTCGGCCACTCCGGCCGGCATTGATTCCTCTCGCCACGGCGCAATAATCGGCACGGAGGGTACCCCGCCATCCCGCTGGTTTATATGTGTCGCCATGACGGCGAAGGCCGGTATCCAGTGAGACGATGTATCCCGATCATTGGTCGGGATACGTTTTTTGACTGGATACCGGATCGCTGCGCGTCCGGAATGACGACTATCGGCTTCGTTGCGCCGTTGCGGGAAATTGCAAACCGGAGGGAAGCCCGCATGAGATCACGCGGTGGCGCCGTACTGCTTGCGATAGGCGAGTAGCGCTTCGCGCTCCACGGCATGGGAGCCGCTTTCCTCGAGCCAGGCCAGCACGTCGGAGAAACTGATCAACGCCCGGACCTTGATCCCTTCCTCGGCCGCCAGTTCCCGGATGGCGCTGCGCTCGCCCGAACGGCCGCGTTCCTCGCGGTCGATGGCAACGAGCAGTGCGGCGGGTGTCGCCCCGGCCGCGCGGATCAGTCCGATCGCCTCGCGCACGGCGGTGCCCGCCGTCACCACGTCGTCGATGATGCAGACACGCTTGCCTTCGAGCGGCGCACCGACCAGGTGTCCGCCCTCGCCGTGGTCCTTGGCTTCCTTCCGGTTATAGGCGACCCCCGGATCCGCCCCGCCGTCCCTGGCACAGGCACAGGCGGCGGCCACCGCCAGCGGGATGCCCTTGTAGGCGGGCCCGAACAGCACCTCGGGCCGGGGCTTGAGGGCCTGCAGGGCCTCCGCGTAGAATTCGCCCAGCCGGGCCAGACGGGCGCCGCTCGCGATCATGCCCAGGTTGAAGAAATAGGGACTTTCGCGGCCCGACTTGAGGGTGAAGCGCCCGAAACGCAGCACCCCCGCCTCGATGGCGAAGTCGATGAACCGGCGTTTTTCGGCATTGAGTCCGGTCATGGCGGGGAAACCCAGGAAATCGCCCCGGTATGATAACGGTCACGGCTATGGAGTGACGACTTGCGAATCATCAGCCTCAATGCCAACGGCATCCGTGCCGCCGCCAGAAAGGGCTTCTTCGACTGGCTGCCCGGACAGGACGCCGATGTGGTCTGCATCCAGGAAACCAAGGCGCAGGAACACCAGCTCAACGACCCCGTCTTCTGCCCGGACGGCTATTCGTGCTTCTACCGCGACGCCACCATCAAGAAGGGCTACAGCGGCGTGGCAATCTATGCCCGGCGCGAGCCCGACGAGGTACTGACCGGACTGGGCTGGGAGGGCTTCGACGAGGAAGGGCGCTACATCGAGGCCCGCTTCGGCAAACTCTCGGTGGTATCGCTGTACGTGCCGTCCGGCTCCTCGGGCGAGGAGCGCCAGCAGTTCAAGTACCGCGCGATGGACTGGCTGAGGCCCATCTTCGACAAGTGGCGCGCGGGCAAGCGCGACTACGTGCTGTGCGGGGACTGGAACATCGTGCGCGGCGAGAACGACATCAGGAACTGGAAAGGCAACCAGAAGAACTCCGGCTGCCTGCCCGAGGAACGCGCCTGGCTCAACGCGCTGATCGAGGAGGGTGGCTGGGTGGACAGCTTCCGCGAGCTCAAGCCGGACGCCGTGGAATACACCTGGTGGTCGCAGCGCGGACGGGCGCGCGAGAACAACGTGGGCTGGCGCATCGATTACCAGGTCATCACGCCTTCCCTGCGCAAGCGGCTGAAGAGCTGCACGATCTACGACGAGGAGAAATTTTCCGACCACGCGCCCTATATCGTCGACTACACGGGCAAGCTGTGAACATCGAGCGCTGGCGCGGAATGGCGAGGGTCATTTTTTCCCGGCGCATGCTGGCCGCGCTGCTCATGGGGTTTTCCTCGGGCCTGCCGCTGCTGCTTCCACTCACCCTGGTTCAGGCCTGGATGACCGAGCGCGGCGTCTCCATCAAGGTGATCGGCCTGTTCGCCCTGGTCGGGCTGCCCTATACCTTCAAATTCCTGTGGTCCCCGCTGTTCGACCGCTATCGCATGGGATTTCTCGGGCGCCGCCGCGGCTGGCTGTTCACCCTGCAGGTCATCCTCGCGCTCTCCATCGCAGCCATCGGGCTGGTCGGCGTTCCCGATGCGCACCTGCTGGTCACGGCGGATCCGTCACGAGTCATTACTGCCCGCCCCTTCATGCCGCCGCTCGCCATGCTGCCCTCGCTACTGGTGACCTGGATCGACGCACTCGGCAGCCTGATGCCGGGATTGGTGGCAATCGCGGCAACGACGCTCGTGATGTCTTTCTTCTCGGCCTCGCAGGATACGATGATCGATGCCTACCGGCGCGAATCACTCGCCGACGACGAGCAGAGCCTGGGTGCCTCGCTCTACGTCTGGGGCTACCGTGCCGCCATGTTGTTCGCGGGCGGCGGCGGGTTGATATTCGCCTCGCACATGCCGTTCCGCGACGTTTTCTACATCATGGCGGCGGCCATGAGCGTCGGCATCGTCACCACGCTCATCGCGCGTGAACCCATGGAAACGCGGGGTGCCCCGCAAAGGATCACGCAGGCGGTGATCGAACCCTTCGTGGCCTTCTTCCGGGCACACCGGCAGGCCTTGCTGATCCTGGCCTTCATCCTGCTCTACAAACTGGGCGAAGCCATGGCCACCAACCTGACCACCGCCTACTACCTCACGCTCGGTTTCAGTACCGAAACCATCGGCACCGTCGCCAAACTCTTCGGCTTCTGGGCGTTGATGGGCGGCGTATTCGCCGGCGGCGCGCTGATCCTGCGCCTGGGCCTGATCCGCGGGCTGTTCGTTTTCGGCGTGATGCAGATGATCGCCAGCGCCAGCTATGCCGTACTCTCGCAGACCGGCCCCCAGATCAGCTGGCTTACCGCCGTGATTACCCTGGAAAACTTCAGCGCAGGCCTGGGCACCGCCGCACTGCTCGGCTACATGGCAACCTTGACCGACCGCCGCTATACCGCCACCCAATTCGCGTTGCTTTCCAGCCTGGCGAGCGTGCCCCGCGTGATCCTGTCGTCGTTCACCGGTTTCATGGCGGCGGCGCTCGGCTGGCCGCTTTTCTTCATCGTCTGCGGACTGATCGCGATCCCCGGCCTGTCACTGATACCGTTCCTCGACAAGCCCGACGCCTCGACCGGCACCGGTCAGGCATGAACGACGTGGCGCTCCTCGAACTCGACATCGGTCCGCTGGCGGAACTTCCCGACCCCGGGGCCAGCGAATTCTCGCCGCCCGGCGCGCGCTTCGGCGACGACTACTTCGTGGTGCGCCGGGGCGAGAGGCTGGCATGCTTTTCCAACGTCTGCACCCACATGCAGCAGCCGCTGAACTGGGCACCGAATCGCTTCCTCAACAAAAGCGGGGAATACGTCGTCTGCCCCGCGCACGGCGCGACCTACGATGCGCTCAGCGGTGAATGCCGGGGCGGCCCCTGCAACGGGCGCGGGCTGACGAGCTGGCCGGTGCGGGTGGACAATGGCCGCATAATAGTGCGCGTTCCACCTGCGGAAATGACATCCTGACATGAGCACCGACCCCGCCGAACGCCTCGAGCGCTACCGCCCGGAATGCAGCGACGACGGGGTGAACCCGCCGATCTCCGACTCCGCCACCTTCGAGTTCCCCGACCCCGACCTGCTCAAGGCGGCGTTCCACGACGAAGCGCCCGGCTGCTTCCTGTACTCGCGCTCGGGCAACGCTTCGACCCGCATGCTGGCAGGTGCCGTGGCCGCGCTGGAAGGCAGCGAAGCGGGCCATGTCACGGCTTCCGGCATCAGCGCCATTGCCGTAACACTGCTGCAACTGGCCAGCGCCGGCAACCAGATCGTCGCCAGCCACACGATTTACGGTGGAACCTGGGCACTGCTTGCGAACCTGCTGCCGCGCTTCGGGATAGAGACCCGGTTCGTGGATACAAACGATATCGACGCGGTTCGTGACGCGATCACGCCGAAAACAGCAGCGATCTACTGCGAAACGCTATCCAATCCGATGCTGCGCATACCTGACCTGCCGGCCCTGGCGGAACTGGCGCGCGAAAGCGACGCCACGCTGGTCGTGGACAACACCTTCTCGCCACTGCTCGTCTCACCGCTGGCGCACGGCGCCGACATCGTCGTCCACAGCCTGACCAAGTACATCAACGGAGCGAGCGACTGCGTGGCCGGCGCCATCTGCGCCGACGAATCCTTCGTCGCCAGCCTGGGCGATGTGGCCGACGGCCCGGCGATGCTGCTGGGCCCGGTGCTCGACAGCCTGCGCGCGCAGAGCATCTACAAGAACATGGGCACGCTGGACGTGCGCATGGCCCGGCATTCGCGCAACGCCCTGTTCCTGGCCGAACGGCTGGCGGAGGAAGGGTTGAAGGTGATTTACCCGGGACTGGACGCCCATCCCGACCACGAGCGCTACGCACGGCTGTCCAACCCGGGTTATGGCCATGGCGGGATGCTCGCGCTCGACGCCGGCAGCGCTGAAACGGCCGACCACCTGGCCCGGCGCCTGCAGGCGGCCGGCGTGGGAATGCTCGCCGTGAGCCTGGGTTTCTACCGCACGCTGTTCAGCCCCTCGGGTTCGAGCACGTCCTCTGAAATCCCGCCCGAGATGCAGAACCAGATGGGCCTTTCGCCCGGCCTGCTGCGTTTCTCGATCGGCCTCGACCACGACATCGAGGCCACCTGGGAGCGATTCGCCGGCTGCCTGGGAGCGGCGGGCCTGCTCAGCTGAGCACGCACGATTCTTTCCCTTGATTGCGTTAACAGATCAGGAACGGCAGTCCCCGCCACGATTTGTTCTTTATGCTCTCCCGGCGGGCCACTTCTGTTTCGCCAAAAGTGGCCAAAAGCATCATGCCGGGCGTTCGCGGCGCGCCCGACGGCACACCCGGGAATGTAGGAGCGGGCCCTGCCCGCGATGGGTGTATCGGATCTCCCTCCAGCTCCCCCTTCCCCGCTTAGCGAGCAAAGGGGAGAGATCGGTTTTTTCAAAGACGCTCGACGATACTCAGGGGATCCACCCAGGTACCCTCGTCTTCGGCTATCAGGCCGATGCCGGCGTCACTCTGGCCACCCAGGTCCAGGGCTCCGGAATAGTCTTCCGGGGCCGCAACCGGCTGTGCCCCCAGCGTGCTCCACTCGTGGTGGTCGAGTTCTTCCAGCGTGCCATCGAAATACTGGATTCCAATCCCGCCTTCAGCCTCTCCGCCGTCCGCTTCAATGGCGACCACCACGAACGGCTCGCCATGCTGGACCCGGTACCACTCACCGATTTCCGGCACGTTCAGTTGTAATAATTCCATACCACACCCCTGCTCCGACGGCTTTTCGTCCCCCGCCCCGGCAGCACCCGCAGAGTGTGGCCTTGCCGGGGCAGGAGTAGTATGATGCGCACCCGTGCGTCGTGCCTGCGCGAACGCGTCCTGCCAGTACCGTTATAGCCCTAGTCGAGCTTTTCGGCAAGCCCGGTCATCAATTACCCAGAGCCATGTCCGTCCATCAGTGGATCAACGACCTGATCGTATTCTTCGTGGTTATCGACCCACCGGGCCTGGCCGCGATGTTTGCCGCGCTCACGCGCGGCGGCGACAATGCCTATCGCCGGCGCATGGCCATCAAGGCGACGCTGCTGGCCACGGGCATCCTCTACGTTTTCGCCTTCATCGGCGCACGCCTGCTGGAGGCGCTCGGGGTGAGCGTGCCGGCCTTCAAGATCGCCGGTGGCATCCTGCTCTTCCTGGTGGCGATCGACATGATCTTCGCGCGCCAGTCGGGCCTGCGCTCGGCCACCGTGCGCGAGCAGGAGGAAGCCCGTTTCAAGGAAGACATCTCGGTGTTCCCGCTGGCCTTCCCGCTGCTGGCCGGTCCCGGTGCACTGACCACCGTGATCCTGCTGGCGGGCAACGCGAGCGGCCATCCCTGGCAATTCGTTTCCGTGCTTATCATTCTCGGCATCATCCTGGTGCTGGCTTTCATCGCCCTGCTCTCGAGCGGCTACCTGATGAAGATTCTCGGCGTGACCGGCTCCAACGTGCTGGGCCGGTTGCTGGGCGTAGTGCTGGCGGCGATGGCGGTGCAGTTCGTGATCGACGGCGTTCGCGCCGTCCTCGCCTGACTCAATCGCGGCTGAAGCCGCTCCCACAAAAACCCTTCCCCCTTGCTTGCGCAGAAAGAAAGGGGGAGCCGGAAGGGAATCGGATAGACAAATCGCGGGCAGGGCCCGCTCCTACCCTCTCTGGGATGTGTCGTTCGTCCGCGCCGAGAAGCGCAGCACGCAACGGGGGAACAGGGAGGCGTGTTTGATGTTTTTGCCATATAGGGCAAAAACCGAGTTGCCGCCCGGCACAATGGCTTTGCCTACGTTCGCCGAAACGAAAGTAGGTCCGCCGGAAGGGCCAAGAGTTTGTATCCTGTCCCACGGTCGGGGTTCGTCTTGATACTGGGTTTCGGATCGAATCCGGAATGACGAAAAATGATTCGCGGCGGGAACCGCCGCTCCTACATCAAGTCCGAGTTCACGATCTTCAGACGATCCTTCGGTAGGCCAGATCGAATACCTGGTGCCCTTTCTTCTGCCCCCTCTGTTCGAAGCGGGTCACGGGCCGCTCACTGGGGCGCTCGACGTAGGTGCCATCCGGCGAGAGGTTTTCCAGGTCCGTGCGGGAATTGAGGATTTCCAGCATTTGCGCCGCATATTCCGGCCAGTCCGTGGCAAGCCTGAATTCGCCCCCCACCGCCAGCTTGGCAGTGGCCAGTAAAACAAACTCCTGCTGGATAAGCCGCCGCTTGTGGTGCCGCTTCTTGGGCCACGGATCGGGAAAATAGATCAGGATCTGCTTCAGGGCGTCGTCGGGGATCTCGTTGCGCAGCACCTCGGTCGCATCACGGTCGGCAACCCGCACGTTGTCGACCCCGTTGTCGCGAAGGCGCATCAAAAGACGACCGATGCCGGGACGATGCACCTCGACGCCGATGTAATTGCGCTCCGGATGCGCGGCAGCCAGCTGCGACAGCATGTCGCCGTCACCGAAGCCGATCTCGAGCACGGTCTCGGCACGGCGGCCGAATACCGCCGGCAAATCCACCGCGGCGTCGCTGGCCGGGAATTCGTATTCCGGCAGTAAATTCTCGAGTGCGCGCGACTGGGCGGGCGTAAGGCGTCCCTCGCGACGCACGAAACTGCGCACGGGACGCTTCCCGGTGCTCGCGGCAACGGCGGAGGCTTCGCTCATGACGAGCTGATCAGGTCGGTCTCGGGCGAAGAAGCACTGGCATAACGCTTGCGCGGCATGCGCCCGGCAAGCCAGGCAGCTCGTCCGGCGACGACGGCATGACGCATGGCGGCAGCCATGAGCACCGGATCGCGGGCCTGGGCAATGGCGGTGTTCATGAGTACCCCGTCGCACCCGAGTTCCATGGCAATGGCGGCATCGGAGGCGGTCCCCACGCCGGCATCCACCAGTACCGGCACCTTGACGCTGTCCACGATCTCGCGCACGTTGTAGCGGTTCTGTATGCCCAGGCCGGAACCGATCGGCGCCGCGAGCGGCATGACCGCCACGCAACCGGCCTCCTCGGCACGACGTGCCATCAACGGGTCGTCGCTCACGTAGGCCATCACCTCGAAGCCTTCGCGAACCAGCACCTCGGCGGCCTCCAGCGTCGCGATCATGTCGGGGTAAAGCGTGTTCCTGTCGCCGATGACCTCGAGCTTGACCAGCGCCGCGCCGCCCAGCAACTCGCGCGCGAGGCGGGCCGTACGCAGCGCCTCCTCGGCCGTGAAGCAGCCGGCGGTATTGGGCAGGATGGTGTAACGCTCGGGCGGCAATACCTCGAGCAGATTGGGCTCGCCGGGGTCCTGGCCGATGTTGGTGCGCCGGATCGCCACGGTAACGATTTCCGCGCCCGAGGCATCCACGGCCCGCCGCGTCTGGTCCAGATCACGGTACTTGCCGGTACCCACCAGCAGGCGGGACGCGTAGTCACGCCCGGCAATCGTGAGCGGATCACTCAGCTCCTGTCGCATGTGTTCCTCGGCAACGCTCATCATCCACCTCCAATGGCGCTGATCAGCTCAACCCGGTCGCTTTCGTCAAGCCGATGTGCTTCATGCTCGCTCGCCGGCACGACCCGGCCGTTCACTTCAACCGCCACACGGTGGCCGGCAATCTCCAGCCCGGACATCAAATCGACGATCGTAGCTCCCGGTGCCAACTCGTGGTGGGCTCCGTTAAGCAGGATTTTCATGAGCGTATTTTAGCATTCGAAACACCGCGACACAAGCTGCAGATGATTGATTTATATGAAAACTTTCAGGAATTTAATGTCGTTCCGGGAAGGCGGATCGTTTCCCGGCGGCGTCCCCGGCCGGCTCGTTGTCTAAAATGGCCGCTTTTGATGCCCGCAATATCTTCATGGCCGAACTTCTCAGTCCATCCGTTGAATTCGTCGGTTTGCAGGAGGCCGTGCGCCTGGCCACGGACCCGCATGTCCTCGCGCTGGTGCGATTCGATACGCCGAGGAACGCGGGAGACGGGCGTTCGCCGTGGCTCGATACCGGGCTTTCAAGACTGGGCCCGGATCCCGCACCGGTGCAATGCTGGCGTACCGGGGCACCGGTACGGCATTTCAGGGAAGGGCCGTTCAGCGTGCATGCCGCCTCCGGACTGGCGCTGATCGCAGCCACGATCGACGACCACGGCAAACCCGGAGAGGCGGCCGAAACGCTCTATAACGGCTTGATCGCAACCGCCGAAAAACTGGATTGCCCGCACGTGCTGCGCATCTGGCAATACCTGCCGCGCATCACCGAGCCGCTGGGTGACGAGGACCGTTACCGGGCTTATTGCGCCGGACGGCGGCACGCCTTGACGCAACTCGGCCTGCACCGCGACGCCGCGCTCCCCGCGGCCTGCCTGCTGGGCGACCAGGGCGATTCGATCCTGCTGTATGCCCTGGTGGCGGCCACCCCGGGCACCCAGGTGGAAAATCCGCGCCAGATCAGCGCATTCCACTATCCCCCGCAGTACGGCAAGGCTTCGCCCTCGTTTTCGCGCGCGCTGACCGTGCGCTGGCCTGACGGCCGGCGCCAGCTCTACATCTCCGGCACGGCCAGCGTGGTCGGACATGCCACGCTGCATGCTACCGCTGAAGAGCAAACCCGTGAAACGCTCGCCAACCTGGACGCCCTGATCGCCGCGGGCACGGCCGAGGGCGGTCCCGACGCATCGGAGCTTGCCGCCATCGCCCCGCTCAAGGTTTATGTTCGCCATCGCGAGGATTACCCGATCGTGCGCAATGAATTGAACAAACGCCTGCCGCCGGACCATCCCGTGCTGTATCTGCAGGCCGACGTGTGCCGCCCCGACCTTCTGGTGGAAATCGAAGGCATGATCGGCGGGAATTGAACACTTCATACGTTCCCGCTTTTCAGTACAATAACCGCGCCGGAAGGCTGCCGGCGGGTGTAGTTCAATGGTAGAACAGGAGCTTCCCAAGCTTCTAACGTGGGTTCGATTCCCATCACCCGCTCCACTTCTGACCCGTCCCGTCAAAGCCCTGGCGAAGGCGCTTGTGCGGCGCCCGGGATGCGGTTATCGTGGAGTACATGTCTTTCGGGACAATTCAGCATGAGCAATCAGCCTCCTTCCCCTCCGGATAGCCCCACCCAGCAGCGCAAATCACCCGCGCGCCGCATTCTCAAGTGGACCGGCATTACCCTCGGCTCGCTGGTGGCGCTTCTCGTCATCGCGGTACTGGTCATCCCGCACCTGGTCAACCTCGGCCCGGTCAAACACGAGATTGAGCACGTGGCGAGCCAAAGCACCGGCCGCAAGGTCACCATCGACGGTCCGCTGTCGCTGTCGTTGTTCCCCTGGGTGGGATTCGGCGCCGAGAACGTCACCATGTCCAATGCCCCCGGCTTCGGGGACAAGCCCTTCATGCAGGTCAAGGAAGCCGACATTCATGTTCAACTGATTCCCTTGATCTTCCATAGCGTGAAGGTCTCGGGCATCACGCTGGATCACCTGACGTTGAACCTGGAGCGCAACGCAAAAGGCACGAGCAACTGGCAGGATCTGGCCGGTACAAGCCAGGTCGGGACTCGGCAACAACAGCAGGAAGCACCATCCGACAAGACCAACCTCGCCCACCTGTCCGTGGGCCGGGTCGCTCTGAACGACATGTCGCTCAACTATGACGATGCGAAGGCCGACACCCACTACACGCTGAGCGGCATCAACCTCCAGGCAAATGATATCGCGAGCGGGCATCCGTTCCCGTTGCGGTTCCACGTTGTATTCAACAGCCGGCAGCCGCATGTCAACGTCACCCTCGATCTCGACACCCAGGTCCAATTCGACGCGGCCCTCGAACACATCGAGCTGAACCAGGGCACGCTGAGCACCCGGATTTCAGGCGGCGGATTGTCCGGGACACTGGATGCCGAAACCCGGTGGCAGAAAATCGGGCTCGACCCGAAAGCCGGCAACGCGAAGCTGCAGCAACTGCAGACCACGGTTGCCGGCACCACGATGCATCTCGACGCGGAGGCGCAAGGACTGCGCACACAACCCGTAATCAACGGCCACTTGAGCATCGCCCCGTTCTCGCCGCGCAAGCTGCTGGCGACGCTCGGCGACCCCATCCCCGACAACTTGCAGGGTCTCGACCGGGCCAGCCTGGACACCGACCTGCACTCTGCCGGCAAGGGTGTGAGCCTCGATCACCTGCAACTCAAGATCGACAATTCCATATTGACGGGCAAATTCGCAGTACCCGATTTTTCCCGCCAGGCCCTGCGCTTCGACCTGACGCTCGATACGATCGATCTCAACCACTACCTGCCGGCCGGTTCCGGCCCGGCCGAGCATGCCGCCGTCACTCACAGCAAGAAATTCATGGAAACCCGACTGCCGGGGCGCCTGCTCAGCAAGCTGGACATGGCGGGCCAGTTGCATATCGGCGGTCTCAGCGGTTTCGGACTGAATGCCACCGGCATCACGTTGAACCTCAACGCGGCGAATGGGGTCGTCACGCTCGATCCGCTGGCGGCCACGCTCTACGGCGGCAGTTACGGCGGCTCGATCAAGCTGGCACGGGCCGGCCAGGGCATCAGCCTCACGACCAGCCAGAAGCTGACCCACGTCGATGCCGGCAAGGTCATCACGGCACTCGGCGGCGGCAGCCGCCTGTCGGGCACCGCCGATGCCTTGATCAAGCTGCAGGGTCAGGGCGATACGGTGGCGGAACTGTTCGACACGCTCAAGGGCAACGCCACGTTCAGCATCCAGCACGGTGCGCTCGAGGGCATCAACCTGTGGGATTCGCTGGAGCGCGCCTATGCGCTGGTCAAGGACCACAAGCGCCTGCCCGCCTCGGGCCCCAAACGCACCGAGTTCGCGAACTTCAAGGGCGCGGCGAGCATCGCCCACGGCGTGATAAACAATGACGCGCTGGAAGCCGACCTGCCGTTCATCGCGCTGACCGGGAGCGGCAAGGTGAACCTCGTCAAGCATTACCTGGATTACGACCTGCTCGCCAAGGTGGTCAAGACGCCCAAGACGGCGAACGCCGATCTCTCCCAACTCAAGGGCATGACGGTCCCCATGCATGTCAGCGGCGACTTCTCCAATATTTCCAGCGTGCCCGATATCAAGAAGGCACTGGAGGCACGGGCCAAGGCCGCCGTGCAGAAAAAACTCGACGAACAGAAGAAATCCGCCCGGGACAAGCTGAAGAAAAAACTCCAGGATCTGTTGAATGGCGGCGGCGGAGGCTGAGCCGCGCGCGCCCATCGCGCCCGCCCTGCTCGCCTGGGCACGTCGGCACGGACGCCACGACCTGCCCTGGCAGCATCCGGTCACGCCCTACCGGGTGTGGGTCTCGGAGATCATGCTGCAGCAGACACAGGCAGCCACCGTCGTTCCGTATTTCGAACGCTTCATGCAGCGTCTGCCCGACCTGCGGGCGCTGGCCGACGCGCTGCTCGACGACGTGCTCGCGCTGTGGTCGGGGCTCGGCTATTACGCCCGGGCCCGCAACCTGCACCGGGCCGCGCAGCTCTGCATTGAAACCCACGGCGGGGAACTGCCGGCGACTCTGGACGAACTCGTCGCGCTGCCGGGCATCGGGCGCTCCACCGCCGGCGCGATACTCGCCCTCGGCCACGGCCGGCGCGCTTCCATTCTCGACGGCAACGTCAAGCGCGTACTCGCCCGCTATCACGCCGTACCCGGCTGGCCCGGCAAAGCGGCCACGCTGCGCGCCCTGTGGGAGTTTGCCGAACGGGAAACGCCGCGGCGCAACGTCGCCGCCTACACCCAGGCCATCATGGATCTCGGCGCCACCCTGTGCACGCGCGCCGCGCCCGGCTGCGAACGCTGTCCACTGGCGAAAGACTGCGCGGCCCGTCTCGCCGGGACGCAGGCGCTGTACCCTGGACCCCGTCCCCGCCGCGAACGTCCGCGGCGCACGACTGCTTTTGCCTGGATCGAGACCGGGGGCCGCCTGCTGCTCGAACAGCGGCCGCCGAGCGGCATCTGGGGCGGCCTGCTGTGCCTGCCCGAAATCCCGGGCGCGCAGGACCCGCACGACTGGTGCCGGCAGGTGTTCGGCGCCCCGCCGGATGCCGTAAGCGAACAACCCGGATTCGAACACGAGTTCACCCACTTCCGACTGAGCGCCGAAGTCGTAGCCCTGGATGCCCCGCAGCGCGCGGCAAAGGACGCGCCGATGTTACGCTGGATGCCTCCGCAGGCCGCACTGGCCGCGGGTCTGCCCGCGCCGATCAGGCGCTACATCGAAGCCCGCCTGGCCGCGGCCTGAACAGGCTTGAACAAGGAAGGAACCGACATGTCCCGCACCGTCCATTGCATCGTACTCGACCGTGAAGCCGAAGGCCTGAGCCGCCCACCCTACCCCGGCGATCTGGGGCAGCGCATCTACGACAACGTCTCGAAGGAAGCCTGGCAGCAATGGCTGCAGCACCAGACCATGCTCATTAACGAATACCGCCTGACCCCGGTGGAGCCGAAGGCGCGCCAGTTCCTGAAGGACGAAATGCAGAAATTCCTGTTCGGTTCCGGCTCCGAGAAACCCGAAGGCTACGTAGAACCCGAATAACCCAACGCGCGTGTCCACTGGAGCGGGGGTAGTCCGGGTCTTGCCTTTTGCCTGCGCCAGGATCCGGCCGACTCGTGAATAGTGCAGATCAAAGTACCCCCCCTATCTCATTCAGCATGCAACCTCCACTCGCATGGGTCGTCACGTTTGCTCAATCGCGTTCCAAATAGCGCACGCTGAATAATCCTTCGCGATCCTTCCAGGTCTTTACCAGGCGGAAGCCGCCCTTCTCGGCCAGCGCCGCGAAACGCTCGTCGCCGTATTTGTAGCTCGACTCGGTGTGGATGGATTCGCCCTCGTCGAAATGGATCTCGCGGCCACCGAGATGCACCGTCTGTTCGCGCCGGCTCACCAGGTGCATCTCGATGCGCCCCTCGTCGATATCGTAAAAGGCGCGGTGGGCGAAGGCGTCGGGATCGAAGTCGGCGCCGAAACGGCGGTTGAGGTGCACCAGCATGTTGCGGTTGAACTGCGCGGTCACACCCTGTGAATCGTTGTAGGCCGGCTCGATCAGGGCGGCGTCCTTGGCCAGGTCCACTCCGATCAGCGCCGCGCCGCCCTCGCCCACCATGTCAGCGAAGTTGTGCAGCAGCGCCACCGCATCGTCCGGCTCGAAGTTGCCGAGCGTGGAACCGGGGAAGTACACCACCCGCCGCCACGCCCTGCGCTCCGCCAGCGGAATCTCCAGCTCCCGCGTGAAATCCGCCCACACCGGGAGCACCTCGAGCCGGGGAAAATCCTGCGCCAGGGCCTGAGCGGAATTGCTCAAGTGCTCGCGCGCGATCTCGATCGGCACATAGGCCACCGGCTCCTCGAGGGCATGCAGCAACAGGCGCACCTTTTCCCCCGCCCCGCTACCCGGCTCGATCACCATCGCCCCGGGCCCGATCGCCTGCGCCATCTCGGCGCCCCTGTCGCGCAGTATCGATACCTCGGTGCGCGTCGGGTAGTACTCGGGCAACCCGGTGATGCGGTCGAACAGCCGCGAGCCTTCCGCATCGTAGAAATAGATCGAGGAAATCCATTTCGCGGGCTGGCTCAACCCGTGGAGCAACTCGCGCAGCGCATGCTCGTGTTCCGGGGTCTGGTCGTCCAGCTCCGGCGCCGGACCGGACTCTTCCATGGGGGTCTCCTCAAGCATCGCGGGCCAGGCGCAGGCCGGTGAACTGCCAGCGCTGGTGGGGATAGAAGAAGTTGCGGTAGGTGGCACGAACGTGATCACGCGGCGTCGCGCACGAGCCGCCGCGCAGCACCATCTGGCCGCTCATGAACTTGCCGTTGTACTCCCCGATCGCCCCTGCCGGCGGGCGATAGCCCGGGTAAGCCAGATAGGCACTCGCCGTCCATACCCAGACGTCGCCCCACAGGCCCGCTTCGCAGGGCGCGGGATGCAGCCGGCCGCTGTCGGCGAAGTTACCCTCGGGCGTCGATCCCGCGGCCGCGCTTTCCCATTCGGCCTCGGTGGGCAGACGGGCGCCGGCCCAGCGCGCATAGGCATCGGTCTCATAGTAGCTCAGGTGGGAGACCGGTGCCGCCGGCTCCAACGGGCGCATCCCGGCCACGGTGAACTCGGCCGCGTTGTCCTCGTTCCAGTACAGCGGGCGGCGCCAGCCCTCGGCCTTGATCCGGGCCCAGCCATCGGCCAGCCACAGCGCCGGAGATTGGTAGCCGCCGTCGGCGATGAACTCGGCATATTCGGCATTGGTGACGGGCCGCCCGGCCAGCTCGAACGGTTCGAGGAATACGCGGTGCCGCGGCGATTCGTTGTCGAAGGCAAATTCCCCGCCTGCATGCCCGACCTCGACCAGTCCACCCTCTCGCGCCTGCCAGCCCAGCGCGGGAGGCGGCGCCGGGTCGGCGGCGGGCAGCGCCCGCCAGGCGGGGGCCAGCGGATTTTGCGCCAGCACGTGCTTGATGTCGGTGACCAGCAGCTCCTGGTGCTGCTGCTCGTGCTCGCAGCCCAGCTCGACCCGCTCGGCCACACCGGGCGGCGGTGCCTCCAGCAGCTTCGTCACCGCGGCATCGACCTGCTCGCGATAGTCCAGCACCTCGGCCAGGGTCGGGCGCGTAATGAAGCCGCGATGGGCCCGCAGGTGCATGGGGCCAACCTGGTCGTAATAGCTGTTGAACAGGTAGTCGTAGCCCGCGTGGACGCGGCGATAGCCAGCCACGAAGGCCGCCAGCACGAACTCCTCGAAAAACCAGGTCGTATGGGCCAGATGCCACTTGGTGGGGCTCACGTCCGGCATGGTCTGCACGACCGTGTCCTCGGGCGCCAGGCCGGCGAGCAGCGCCACGCTGCGCTTGCGAACGCCATGGAAGCGCAGCGTCAGCGAATCGGCCTCGATTTTCCGGGTATTTGCTGCCATGAGCCAAGCCTAACCGGCGGTCGGAATGCTGTCAAAAGCGGCCACCGCAGGGCACACGCTGCCGCCGGATCGATGGAATGCGGCTACTTGCAGGTCTCGTCCGTGCTCAGTTGGCGCAGCCAGTCCAGCAGTTGGCCATCGAGTTGCGTGACGATGGCATTGGCGGCCTTGACGCCGCCGTACGGCGTGGGATCCGCGTCGCGCGACGCCGCAAACACCCGCGTCCCGATCACCGTGCCGTCACCGGCATTGGCCAGGGTCGCCGTGTAGCTCAACTGTTCGCTGCTCCGGCGCGAATCGCCCTTGCCGTCGGCAAAGACCTGCAGGGGACCGCGGTTGATGCGCACCGCCAGGACCAATCCGGACTCACCCGGATCCGTGGGGCCGAGCACGGCCCGGTACAGGCCGCTGGCGGCAACCTGGTCGAGAATGTCATTGGTCAGCATGGTGGCCGGTGGCGTCGCCCAGCGATGCCAGGCAAAACTCCCCAGCACCTGTGGCATCTCGGTGTAAAGCAGGCTGTCGCCTGCAAACGGCGGACTGGCCTCCACCCCGCGTACGCGCAGCACCTGCATGCAGGCCGGCGCCGTTTGCGAAGAAGCAGACGCTGCTATCCCGCTCGCGGGTACGGGCGTCAACTGATACTGGGTCAACGGCTGGGGCTTGGGCTGCGAAAGCAACCCGCAACCGGAAACCAGCACAATTGCGGAACACAGAATGAGTCGACGCATCGTCATCCTCCCGAGCCTTGCTGTGGATGTTCGCCCGGACCCAGCTTAGCGGGTTTGCCGAACAGCAGGGTATTCGGCTGGCGTTTGAGTTCCTCAACAAGTGCGTTCAGGCTGCTGCTGGCCTGGGTCAACTGCTGCAACAGGTCATGCGCCTGGGGCGCCAGCAGGCGAACCCGCGTCGCGGTCTTGTCCACGCCGCCCGCCGCACTGCCGATCTGCGCGGCGGCCTTGTTGAATTGACCAATGGTCTGGCGCATCCGGCTCATCAACACGGGCAGCTGCTTGCTCGCCAGACTGGCATTGCCGAGCGTGGTGTTGAGGTTCTTGATCGCCTGGTCCAGATCGTCGGAACGCGCGGCCAGGCGCGTAGTCACGACGGAAATGTTGTGCAGGCTGTCGGAAATCGATTTGATGTTCTTGTCGCTGAGTATCTTGTTCAATCGCTTGGTGACGGTAATGATGTTTTCGGCCACATGCTGTGCTGCGGTCGTCAACGAGGTAACGCTCGAAATCTGCGTGGGAATCACGGGCAATTCCTCGCCCGCCTTCACCTCCAGCGGCGCCGAATTCGGAGAGCCACCGCTCAGGCTGACGTAACCTGCGCCGGTTACGCCTCGGGTATCCACTTCGGCACGCGTGTCCTCCTTGATGGGCGCCGTTTCGCGAATCGAGAGCACGACACGGGCGCGAGTCGGGTTGGCCGGATCAAGACTGACCTCCGACACCCGCCCCACCGGAACACCGTGATACTGCACCTCCGAATTGCGGTTGAGCGAGCCTGCGCCGGACTTGAGGTAGATCACGTAGTCCTGAAACTGGCCCGACGCACCTCCGGAAGCGAGCCACAACAGCCCGGCCACCAGCAGCGCACCGAACACGAGCACGAAAGCGCCGATAACCGTATAGCTGACACGATGCTCCATCAGATTCCCCGTGCTGCCATGGTCGTGGAGACCGACTGGCTCTTTTTCAACTCCAACTGGAAGAAATATCGCACCCGCGGATCCTCGCTTGCCAGCAATTCGCGGGGTGAACCATCGGCCAGGATGTTGCCTTCATGCAAGAGAATAGCACGGTCGGCCAGGCGCTGAACCGAGGTCAGATCATGGGTCACCATGACCACGGTCAGGCCCAGTGCGGCGTGCAGGCGTCCGATCAGTTCATCGAGCGATCGGGCGCTTGCGGGATCCAGGCCCGATCCCGGTTCGTCGAGCAGCAGGAATTCGGGATCCAGTGCCAGGGTACGCGCCAGGGCCGCCCGTTTTTTCATGCCCCCCGAGAGTTCGCTCGGCATCAACCCGGCGACCGCAGGATCGAGTCCCACGAGCTGGATCTTGAGCTGCGCGATCTCTTCGATCAGCCGCGTCGGCAGGGACGTATGCTCGATCAGGGGGAAACCGACATTGCGGCGCACGGTAAACCCGCCAAACAACGCACCGAACTGGAACATGTAGCCCATGCGCGCCCGCAATGCCTGCAATTCTTCCCCGGAGCGGTTCAGGCGATGCCCGAACAGGTCCACCGTCCCCGATTGCGGACGATGAAGCAGCGCCATCACCCGCATCAGGGTGGTCTTGCCGCTGCCGCTGCCTCCGAGCAGGGCCACGATTTCACCACGCCGCACATCGAGGCTGATATCGTCATGCACCATGTGATGCCCGAACCAGGTCGACACGTTGCGCAGGCGTACTACCGGCGCGTTCTGTTCGGTGAGGTCGTTCATAGGTGGAGCATGCTGTAGGCGACCGAAAATATCGCATCGATGACGATCACGAAAAAGATGCTCTGCACAACGCTTCGCGTCGTGCGCCGTCCCACGCTCTCGGCATTGCTTTCGGCACGAAACCCGTGGAAGCATCCCAGGGAAGCGATGACGACAGCGAACACCGGCGCCTTGGCCAGGCCGGTCAGCAGCGTGGTAACACTGACGCCATGCGCCAACTCGTCGGCAAAGGCCTCGGGCGCGATGCCCCCCACGAAATGGGCCGTGAGCCCCGCTCCGAGCAGGCCTGAGGCATCGGCAAGCACCGTCAGCAGGGGCAAGGCAATCAACAGCCCGAAGATGCGGGGCAACACCAGCATCTCGGCAGGACTCAGTCCCATCGCCACGATGGCGTCGATCTCCTCGGAGACCCGCATGGCCCCGATCTCGGCGGTAAAGGCCGAACTGGTGCGCCCGGCCACCACGATGGCTGCTATCAGGGGGCCCAATTCGCGCAGGATCGTCAAGCCGGCCAGCTTGGCTACCAGGGCCGTGGCGCCGTAGTTCTGCAGCAGGTAGAGCCCCTGGTAGGCAATCACCACGCCAATCAGCATCGACAGCAGGCCGATGATGGGCACGGCGTTGACGCCGGTCTGCTCCAGGTGGGTAAAAAACATCGGCAGCCGCCAGTGCCGGCGTTTGGTGAATACCTGTCCCCAGTGAAAAACGGTCTCGCCCAGGAACGCAAGGTAATCCAGGGCATTGTCGCCCACTCTCACGGCGGCGTGGCCGGTCCGCTGCAGGAAGGTGAAATGCGGACGGGCCAGCTTGATATCGCGCGGATCCGGCTGTTCACTGACCATCGACAGCAGGCTGCGCGCGCCTGCGCCCATGTTGACGAAATTCACTTCGCGGCCTGCCTGGTGCAGGGCGCGTAGCGCGCGGTCGATAAACCAGGCGCCGGAGGTGTCGATCTTGCCGACACCGGAAAAATCCACCGTGATCGCGCCTTCGGACGGCAACTGGCGTTGCGCTTCGGCATACGCCTTCTCCAGAGTGGACGCTGTCCACGTGCCGCCCAGATACACGGTATTGCCTTCCAGCCGGATCCGGGGGCGCGTGGCGCTTGCTGTTTCGCTCACCCTGTCTCCTTGGCCTTGGCGCGGGCGATCCTCATCAGGCTCATTGTAGCCATTTGGGTCTGTCCCGGGATACCCCGTGGAATCCCGGGACAGGCTTCATGCCCACAGGCTTGACTAAAGGCCCCGCAAAACGTTTTAATAGCGCTCAGTCGTGGCTGGCGCTGGGCACACAGCGTCGGATCGCGGCTTTTTATTCGCGTAAACGGCGGCCAGGTAGCTCAGTCGGTAGAGCAGAGGACTGAAAATCCTCGTGTCGGCAGTTCGATTCTGTCCCTGGCCACCATTCAAGGCAGCCGCCAACCTCCCCCCGGATTCAGCTCCCGTAACGGCGTTCGCGGCGCTGGTAGTCGCGTACCGCGCGCAGGAAATCAATCCGACGGAACTCCGGCCACAAGGCGTCGCAGAAATAAAACTCGCTGTAGGCCGACTGCCAGAGCAGAAATCCCGATAACCGCTGTTCGCCGCTGGTGCGGATGATGAAATCAGGATCGGGCACGCCGGCCGTATAGAGGTGTTCGCTCAACTGCTCGGCGCTGAGCTTCTCCGCAACCGATTCCAGCGACCGACCCTCGGCCGCCGCCTCCTCCAGCACGCTCCTGACCGCGTCGGTAATCTCCTCGCGCCCGCCATAGGCCAGGGCGATGTTGAGCAACATGCCCTTGTGATCCGCGGTGGACAATTCCAACGCTTCGGTCGCTTCGAGCACGTGGGGCGGCAGCCGGTGACGCTGGCCGATGATCTTCACCCTCACCTGCTCGGCATCGAGACGCAGGTCGCTGAGCAGCGTGGCGCTTTCCCTCACGAACAGGTCGAGCAGGTAGCGCACCTCCTCCGGTGCCCGGGAAAAATTCTCCGTACTGAACACGAACAGCGTGACATGGCGCACGCCGTATTCCAGGCACCATTCGAGAAACGTTTTCAGCTTGCGCACGCCAAACTGGTGCCCACGCCTCGCGTCCAATCCAATGCCGCGCGCGAAACGCCGGTTGCCGTCGAGGATCAATCCGATATGTTCCGGCATGGCCGACGGAACCAGGCGATGTTCCAGGCGCCGTTCATATATCCAGTACAACGGGTGAGCCAGCACGCGCAACAACCGCCGGATGACCACGCTCAGCGTGCCCGTCACGCCCATCCCCAGAGGACGCGCCCGCACCGGGGACTCTTCATTCACTGCTTGGTGGCTATCGTTCATCCAGCCTATTGTTGCACCTTCGCCGGACGAATGCCTATTCGACGGTGACCGATTTGGCCAGATTACGCGGTTGATCGACGTCGTTGCCCTTGAGTACCGCCACATGATAGGCCAGCAATTGCAGGGGTACCGTGTAAAGGACGGGGTCGAGAAACACACCATGCTTGACCGGCAGCGTCATGACATGTACGCCGGGCTCGGCATCGATGCCCGTCTCATCACCGACGAACAGCAACAGTTCCCCGCCTCGCGCGCGCACTTCGGCAAGATTGGAACGAATCTTGTCCAGCGTCTCGTCGTTGGGCGCACAGGCGATCACCGGCATGTTTTCGTCGATAAGCGCCAGCGGACCGTGCTTGAGCTCGCCCGCCGGATAGGCCTCGGCATGGATATAGGAAATTTCCTTGAGCTTGAGCGCGCCTTCCAGCGCTACCGGGTAAGCCAGTCCACGGCCCAGGAACAGCGCATGCTCGCGGTTGACGAACAATTCGGCCAAGCGGGCAATTTCATCTTCGCGTTGCAGCAGCGCCTCCACCTCCGAGGGCAGGCCGCGCAATTCAGCCACCAGACGGGCTTCTTCGCTCCCGCTCATGCCGTGCGCCCGGGCCAATGCCAGGGTAAACAGCATCAGCGCCACGAGCTGGGTGGTAAAGGCCTTGGTCGAGGCGACGCCGATTTCCGGACCCGCGCGCGTCATGAGTACCAGCTCGGACTCGCGCACGAGCGAAGACTCGGGCACGTTGCACACCGACAGTGCACCGATGTAATCCAGCGTCTTGGCCAGGCGCAAGGCTGCAAGCGTGTCCGCCGTCTCGCCCGACTGGGAAATGGTTACGAACAGGGTATCCTGCGCGACTGCCGGCGAACGATAACGGTATTCGCTCGCCACCTCGACGCGCACCGGCAGGCCCGCGAGCTGCTCGATCAGGTAACCGGCAACGACGCCTGCATGGTAGCTGGTGCCGCAAGCCACGATATGCACCTCTCGTGTCCGGGCAAACAGCTCGGCGGCCTCGGGGCCGAATGCCGCGGCGAGCACATGATTGTTGGCAATGCGTTCTTCGAGCGTTTCACCGATGACGCGCGGCTGCTCGTGAATTTCCTTCGCCATGTAGTGGCGATAGGCTCCCCGATCGACCGCATCGGCACTGAGCGCACTGCGTTTGATCGGGCGTTCCGCCTCAACCCCGTCTACCGTACGAACCGTTACCGCGTCCCGGGTCAGGACCGCTACGTCACCGTCTTCCAGGAACTGGAAATCACTGGTGACCGGAAGCAGCGCACTCACGTCGGACGCCACGAAATTCTCTCCGATGCCGCGCCCGACCACCACGGGGCAGCCCATCCGCGCCGCCACCAGTGTCTGTGGCTCGTCGCGTGAGATCACCACCAGGGCATAAGCGCCTTCGAGGCGTTGCAAGGCACGGCTGACCGCATCGGCAAGGGACCCCCCCGACTTCAGCTCGCGGTGAATGCAATGTGCAATCACCTCGGTATCGGTTTCGGAATCGAATTCGTAGCCATCCGCCACGAGGCCATCACGCAGCGCCTCGTGGTTCTCGATGATCCCGTTGTGCACGATGGCCAGCAGGTCATGGGAGAAATGCGGGTGGGCATTGTTCTCGTGCGGCGCGCCATGCGTGGCCCAGCGCGTATGGGCGATTCCCGAGCGCGCGCTCAACGGCGACTTCTCGAGTCGTTCGACCAATTCCGCCACCTTGCCGACGGCGCGCGCACGGCGCAGGGCACCCGCATCGTCGACCACGGCTATGCCGGCCGAGTCGTAACCCCGGTATTCGAGCCGGTGCAGGCCCTCGAGCAGGATCGGTACCACGTCGCGCTCGGCTACGCCACCCACTATGCCGCACATACAACAGCCTCCTCGGAATCAGGCACACCGGCTACGGGGGCCGGGAGTATCCAGCGGTCGCATGGACTGTTCACGCTTCTTTCCTCATTTCTTCTTGGGGCGTTCCCATCCCTCGATTGTAATCTGGCGCGAACGGGCCAGCACCAGTTTTCCGGCGGGCACGTCCGCGGTCACCGTCGAGCCGGCACCGATGGTCGCCCCTTTGCCGATCGTGAGCGGAGCGACCAGGGGGCAATCGGAACCTATGAAAGTCCCGTCGCCGATGACCGTCCTGTGCTTGTTCGCCCCATCGTAGTTGCAGGTGATTACCCCGGCGCCGACGTTGACCTCGCTGCCTATTTCCGCGTCGCCGAGGTAGGCCAGGTGATTGGCCTTGGAGCCAACGCCCAGGCGCGTGTTTTTCAGCTCCACGAAATTGCCTACGTGCGCCCCTTCGCTCAATTCCGTTCCGGGCCGGAGCCGCGCGAAAGGACCAACCACGGATTGCGCCCCTACCCGGGCATTCTCTATCACGCTGTATGGCCTCAGTTCCACGTTATCGCCGATTTCGGCGTCGCGCAGCACGACACCTACCCCGACTCGTACCCCCGCGCCGAGCACCACGCGGCCGGCGAACAGGCAATTGGGTTCGATGACCACATCGGGGCCGCATTCAAGCGTGCCGTACACATCAAGCCGCAGTGGATCGACCAGGCTGACCCCCGCCTGCATCAGCTCGTCTGCGCGACGGCGTCTCAATTCGGCTTCGACCGCGGCCAGCTGGGCACGCGTATTGACCCCGCGGGTTGCCGCCGGATCGTCGGCAATCACCGGGGCCACCGCCACGCCGTCGGCCACCGCGAGTGCCAATGCGTCGGTGAGGTAGTACTCGCCCTGGGCATTGTCGTTGCCGATGCGCGGCAGCCAGCCGCGCAGTTTCGCAACGGGGGCGGCAATCACGCCGGTATTGACCTCGGTAATACCGCGTTGCTCGTCGCTGGCATCGCGGTCCTCGACGATATGCGTGACCTCGCCCGCCGAGTCGCGAACGATACGCCCGTATCCGGCGGGATCATCGAACCGGGCCGTGAGCAGCGCAAAAGCGCCCTGTCCGGCCTTCTTCGTCAGCGCCGTCAATGTGTCGGCACCCAGGAGCGGCACGTCGCCGTAAAGCGTCAGGATTGTCCCCTCGGCGGGCAGGGCGGGCAACGCCGCACCAAGCGCGTCGGCCGTGCCGCGACGCTCGGACTGTTCGGCCCAGGTCAGGTCGCTATCGGGGAAGGCCTCGCGTATCCGGCGCCCGCCCGCACCGTGCACCACGACCACGATGCGTTCGGGGGCCAGGGCCCGAGCGGTTTCGATGACATGGGCCAGCAAGGGACGTCCGGCCAGCTCGGCCATCACCTTGGGTCGAGTCGAGCGCATGCGCTTGCCCTCGCCCGCGGCAAGAATCACGATGCTCAGCGCCATGCGGAGACTACTCCCTGCAAGCCTACAAGACTGAATACGATACCTTATTAACCGGAAATGGTGATATTCGCGCCGGCGGTGCGCCTTCCCGCCGCGAACGCCGACGCCGTGCAGGGGCGATTGTGAAAGGCGGCTAGCTGCCGCGGCGTTCCTTGCGCAGTTCCTCGATCATGCGCAGCTGAGCCTCGGCCTGGATCAGCTCCTCGCGGGCGCGGTCCAGGTCGATTTCGCCGTGCTTGCCGGCCAGCGTCTCTTCCGCCCGTTCCTTGGCCTCCCGCGCGGCTTGCTCGTCGAGCTCCCGCGCCCGCACCAGCGTATCGGCAAGGACCGACACCACATGCGGCTGCACTTCAAGCAAGCCGCCGGTGACGAAGAACTCGCGCTCTTCGCCGCCCTCGAGCCGGAGCCGTACCGCACCCGGCTTGAGCCGCGTCAACAACGGAGCGTGCTGGGGCAGGATGCCGACTTCGCCCATCTCCGCCGGGGCGAAGACGATCTCGGCCTCGCCGTCGAAGATGGCTTCGCCGGCGCTGACGATGTTGACGTGGATAACAGCCACTTAGGCGACTTCCTTCGCTTTGGCCACGGCTTCGTCGATGCTACCCACCATCAGGAAGGCCTGCTCGGGCAGGTGGTCGTACTCGCCCTCGACGATGCCCTTGAAGCCGCGGATGGTTTCGGCGAGCGGCACGTACTTGCCGGACATGCCGGTGAAGACCTCGGCCACGAAGAAGGGCTGGGACAGGAAGCGCGAGATCTTGCGCGCGCGCGCCACGACCAGCTTGTCTTCCTCGGAGAGTTCGTCCATGCCCAGGATCGCGATGATGTCGCGCAGCTCCTTGTAGCGCTGCAACGTGTTCTGCACCGCGCGCGCCGTGTCGTAATGCTCCTGGCCGATGACGTTGGGATCGAGCTGGCGGCTGGTGGAGTCCAGCGGATCCACGGCCGGGTAGATGCCCTGCTCGGCAATCGCGCGCGAAAGCACGATGGTGGCATCCAGGTGCGCGAAGGTCGTGGCCGGGGACGGATCGGTCAAATCGTCGGCGGGCACGTACACGGCCTGCACCGAGGTAATCGAGCCGGTCTTGGTGGAGGTGATGCGCTCCTGGAGCTGGCCCATTTCCTCGGCCAGCGTGGGCTGGTAACCCACCGCGGAGGGCATGCGCCCAAGCAGCGCCGAGACTTCCACGCCGGCCAGCGTGTAGCGGTAGATGTTGTCGATGAACATCAGCACGTCGCGGCCCTCGTCGCGGAAATACTCCGCCTGGGTCAGGCCGGTCAGCGCCACGCGCAGGCGATTGCCCGGCGGCTCGTTCATCTGGCCGTAGACCATCGACACCTTGTCGATGACGTTGGAGTCCTTCATCTCGTGATAGAAGTCGTTGCCCTCGCGGGTACGCTCGCCCACGCCGGCAAACACGGACAACCCGGAATGCTCGGCGGCGATGTTGCGGATGAGCTCGAGCATGTTCACGGTCTTGCCCACGCCGGCACCGCCGAACAGGCCGACCTTGCCGCCCTTGGCGAACGGGCACAGCAGGTCGATCACCTTGATGCCGGTCTCGAGCAGTTCCTGGCTGCCGGCCTGCTCCTCGAAGCCCGGCGGCTTGCGGTGAATCGACCAGTGTTCGTCGGCCTTAACCTCGCCGGCCTCGTCCACGGGCTCGCCGAGCACGTTGAGAATGCGCCCCAGCGTGGCCTGGCCCACGGGAACCTTGATCGGCTCGCGCGTATTGGTGACCTCGAGCCCGCGCCGGAGCCCTTCGGAAACGCCCATCGCGATCGCGCGCACCACGCCGTCGCCGAGCTGCTGCTGGACTTCCAGCGTCAGTCCCGCCTCGTCGACTTTAAGCGCGTCGTACACACGGGGCACGTTGTCGCGAGGAAATTCCACATCGATCACCGCGCCGATGATCTGCACAATGGTTCCTTTGCTCATTTCTTCCTTACTCAAGGTCGTCTCCATAATCTCAGTAATCCCAATTGCGCCAATCCGGTGCCACGGCGTCAGACCGCCGCCGCACCGCCGACGATTTCCGCGATTTCCTGCGTGATTGCTGCCTGGCGTGCCTTGTTGTAGGCAAGCTGAAGCTCGTCGATCAATTCTCCGGCATTCTCCGAAGCGCTCTTCATGGCGACCATGCGGGCCGCCATTTCGCACGCCACGTTCTCCACCACGGCCTGGAAGATCAGCGATTCGACGTAGCGGCGCAGGGCGAAATCGAGCACCTCGCGCGCTTCCGGCTCGTAAATATAGTCCCACTGGGACTCGCTGATGGAGGTATCCTCGGCCGGCGGGATGGGAAGCAGCGTTACTGCCCGCGGCGTCTGGGTCATGGTGTTGACGAAGCGGTTCTCCACGATCACCAGCCGATCGATTTCGCCCTCGTCGTAAGCCGTGATCATCACGCTCATCAGGCCGACGAGGTCGCCCATGCCGGGCGTGTCGCCGATGCGATCGGCCTGGGCGATCACGTCGCCGCCCACGTGCCTGAAAAATGCGCCCGCCTTGGTGCCGAGCAGACCCAGCTTGATGCCGGCGCCCTGCTCTCTCCATTCAGCCGCCAACTGCAGCGTGCGCCGGAACAGGTTGACGTTCAACCCACCGCACAGGCCCCGGTCGGTGGCGATCACGATGATGCCGACGTTCTTCACCTCCCGCTCCTCGAGGAACGGATGGCGATACTCCGTCAGGGCGCGTGCGATGTGACGCGCCACCACCCGAATGCGGTCGGCATACGGACGTGCCGCGGCCATGCGCTCCTGCGCCCGGCGCATCTTGCTCGCAGCCACCATCTCCATCGCCTTGGTGATCTTCTGCGTGTTCTGGATGCTGCCGATCTTGGTGCGAATTTCCTTGCCAGCGGCCATAATGCTCTCCTACCAGGCCCCGTTGGACTTGAAGTGTTCCAGTGCCTTGCGCATCGAGGCGGCGATTTCGTCGTTGAAATCGCCCGTGGTGTTGATCTTCTTGAGCAAATCCTGCTGTTCGGATTTGAGGTAGCCGTATAGCGCGTCCTCGAAGCCGCCGATCTTCTCGATCTCGATGTCGTCGAGGAACCCCTCGTTGGCGGCAAACAGGGCAAAGGCCATTTCCGCCACCGACAGCGGCGAGTACTGCTTCTGCTTCATCAGCTCCATGACGCGCTGGCCGCGCTCCAGCTGGCGCCGCGTCGCGTCGTCAAGGTCGGAGGCAAACTGGGCGAAGGCCGCGAGTTCACGGTACTGCGCGAGCGCAATACGCACGCCGCCGCCGAGCTTCTTGATGATCTTGGTCTGGGCCGCGCCGCCCACGCGCGAGACCGAGAGGCCGGCGTTGATCGCCGGGCGGTTGCCGGCGTTGAACAGGTCGGACTCCAGGAAGATCTGGCCGTCGGTGATCGAAATCACGTTGGTGGGCACGAAGGCGGAAACATCGCCCGCCTGAGTCTCGATGATCGGCAGCGCCGTCAGCGATCCCGTCTTGCCCTTTACCTTGCCGCCGGTAATCTGCTCGACGTATTCGGCGTTCACGCGGGCCGAACGTTCGAGCAGGCGCGAATGCAGGTAGAACACGTCGCCCGGATAGGCCTCGCGGCCCGGCGGGCGCCGCAGCAGCAGCGATATCTGGCGATAGGCCCAGGCCTGCTTGGTGAGATCGTCGTAGATGATCAGCGCGTCCTGGCCGTTGTCGCGGAAATACTCGCCCATCGCGCAGCCCGCGTAGGGAGCGATGTACTGCAAGGCGGCCGTCTGCGCCGCTGAAGCGACGACGACGATGGTGTGCTCCATGGCGCCGGTTTCTTCCAGCTTCGCGACCACGCTGGCCACCGAAGAGGCCTTCTGGCCGATGGCGACGTAGATGCACTTGATGTCCGTCCCGCGCTGGTTGATGATCGTGTCGATCGCCACCGCGGTCTTGCCGGTCTGGCGGTCGCCGATGATCAGCTCGCGCTGGCCGCGGCCGACGGGTACCATGGCATCCACTGCCTTGAGCCCGGTCTGCACCGGCTGGGACACCGATTGGCGCGTGATCACGCCCGGCGCGACCTGCTCGATCGGATAGGTTTGATCGGCCTTGATCGGGCCCCGCCCGTCGAGGGGGGTGCCCAGGGCGTCGACCACCCGGCCGAGCAGGGCCTCGCCCACCGGCACCTCGAGGATGCGCCCGGTGGTCTTCGCGGTGCTGCCTTCGGCAATGCCGGTGAAGTCACCGAGCACCACGGCGCCGACCGAATCACGCTCCAGGTTGAGCGCCAGGCCGTAGGTCTCGTTTTCGAACTCGATCATTTCACCGTACTGCACGTCGCCGAGTCCATGAATGCGCACAATGCCGTCGAATACGGCGACGACCGTGCCGATGTTGCGTTCCTCGACCGCAGGCTTGAACTGCTCGATGCGTTCCTTGATGAGCGCGGTGATTTCCGATGGGTTTAGTTGATCCATATCTGAACAGGTCCTCTGAAATTCCTTAACCGGTCATGGTTTTCGCAAGCCGCCGCAGGCGCGTGGCGAGCGAAGCGTCTATTACGTGGTCGCCGATCCTCATCACGACGCCCCCGATGATCCCGGGCACCACCTCGAAGCTCGCCTCGATCCGGCGCCCGAAGCGCTTGCCGAGCGCCGCGACCAGCCGCTCGGAAGAGTCTTCTCCCAGCTTTTCCGCAGTTTCGATCGTGACGTCGATGGTGGTCTCCGCCTCGGTCGCCAGGCGTCCGAACTCCGCAGCCACCGCCGGTATGACTTCGAGCCGGCCGTTTTCGGCCATGAGCTTGAGCAGATTGGCCGCGCCTTCCGGCCGGGGCTCGCCCGCCAGTTCGGCGATCAGCGCCGCACGCTCGCCGCGTTCCACCTCGGGGCTGGTGATGAGATCCCGCACTGGCTGGAGCGCAACCAGTTGCGCCAGCCGGTCGAGAAAATCCCGCCACGGCTCGAGCACATCCGCCGCGCGGGCATACTCGAAGGCAGCACGGGCATACGGTCGGGCAAGTGTTGCGTTATCAGCCATTGGCGAGCTTTTCCGCAAATTCGTCTACCAGCGAGGCATGCGTATCGGGATCGATCTCGCGTTCCAGAATGCGCCCCGCGGCGGCCGCGGCGATGCGCGCGAAGTCGCCCCGCAGGCTTTCCCGCGCCTGGCGCGAAGCCTGGTCGATCTCCTCGCGGGCCCGTTCCAGCTCGCGTGCGCGCTCGGCTTCCGCCTCGCTGCGCGCCGCCTCGATGATTTCGCGTCCGCGACGGTTGGAGTTGTCGATGATCTCCGTCGCCCGCCGACGCGCTTCCTCGATGGCTTCCTCGACCCGCACCTCGGCCTCTTCCAGTTCTTTCTGGCCCTTCTCGGCGGCCGCTATGCCGTCGGCGATGCGCTTCCTGCGCTCGTCCATGACGGCCATCAGCGGGCCCCACAGCCAACGCTTGAGCAGCCAGATCGTAACCAGGAAAACGATGATCTGGACAATAAGAGTTCCGGTAATGGCTACCATTGCATCCTCTCTTTAATCCTTGCCGTAACGTCGATCAACCCGCACCGGCAGCTGTTGCCGCCAGCTTGGCCGAAGTGGTCACGAAGGTGCTCACGAAGGGGTTGGCGAACAGGAACCACATCGCAACGCCGAACAGGATGAACGGGAAGGATTCCATCAGACCGGCAAAGATGAACATGTTCACCATCAGCGAACCGCGCATCTCGGGCTGGCGGGCAATGCCTTCCAGGGTCTTGGAACAGATCAGGCCCCAGCCGATGGCCGAGCCCAGGCCCGCAGCGGCGAACATGGCGCCGACGCCGATGGCCGTACCGGTGACGATCTCTGCAATAAGGCTTGGATTCACGTTACTTTACTCCTCAAAAAACCAATCGAAAAAATCACAAAAAAGCAGCCGTTCAACGGCTCACTAATGCTCCGCCGTCTGCTGGGCCATGCCCAGATAGACAATCGCGAGTACGCCGAAAATGAACGCCTGCAGCGTCGCGATCAAAAGGTCGAAGCTGGTCCATGCGATGCCCGCCAGAAAATGCACCGGAGCCCAGATCCCGATACTCCAACCAATAGGCTTTAGCGCCGATAAAGTAAGCAGGGCCAGCAAAGCAAAAATCAGCTCGCCGGAGAACATATTGCCGAACAGTCGCAGGGCCAGGCTCACCGGCTTGGCCAGATCGTCGATCAGCGTGGTCACGATGTTGGCCGGGCCGCCGAACTTCCCGTAGGGATGAAACAGAAAGCGCTTGAGATAACCGACCGGGCCGTTGGCCTTGAACTGATAGAACACCATCAGCACGAAAATCACGATTGCCATCGCGAACGGCGTGTCGAGTGAAGCGGTCGGTACATCGCGGAAATAGGCGTGCTTGGCGCCAACCAGGTGCCCGACCCCGCCAGCGATCGTCGGGATCAGGTCGATGGGGACCAGATCCATCACATTCATCAGAAAGACCCAGGTGAAGATGGTGAGCGCCATCGCACCGACATAGTTGTTGGCCTTGGGGAAAACCTCGCGGATCTGATCACCGATGTATTCCACGATAAATTCGAGCGCAACCTGCAAGCGTCCGGAATTACCCACGCTCCAGCGACGACGCATGAACCAGGCGAAGACGATGAGGCCGACAGCACAGAGCAGCGAGATCAGGATGAGATCAAGGTTGAAGGCGTGGAAATCCACCAGACCATTCGGTTGATGAGTCTGCGGATTGCAGCCGATGCACCAGTCGGTCAGATGGTGCGTGATGTATTCGCCCGCGCTTTCGCCGCCCTTGGCCAACTTTTATTCCCCCAGTCCTGTGTCAAACGTGCCGCCGGAGCACTCCGGCCGCGATGTAATAGGCCAATTCGGCGCCTATGAAGCCTGCGATCAGCGCCAGCGGCTGCAGCTTGAGCACCGCCAGCGCGAGCACGAAGGCCGCAGCCACGAATACCATGCGCTCCAACGTACTCAGGTAAAGCCCGGCGGCGCTTGCGCCGGGCCGCGAAGCCCGGTTCATGCGCCATGCCAACAGGGCCGAGACCACCATCCCGACCGCCCCGCCGTAGAGCGCGGCCAGCGCGGCTCCCAGACCCATATAAGCGAAAAAACCACCCGCAACCACGAAGGTCGCGATGGCCTGTATCGCCCACAGGCTTAGCATGACTTTGCGCATCCGCGTCTGGCGGCGCGGCTCACGCGCCTTGGTACGTCCCCGAATCCGCGTATTTTAATGAGTTACCGCGCAGGCTTCAAGACTTGCCGGCGCAAAACTGGAAATTCGCCTCCGGCCACGAGGGAAACCCACTGCCATAACCTCATCACGGCCCGCTCGCCCTGCCGGTTGCGGGCACATAAGGGGGCACATCCAGGCGAAAACGTGCCGCCACTTCCGGGGCAAGGCCCGCCACCGAGGCCAGCTCGTTGCGCAGAAAAACCGCGAGTGCCGCGCGTGAATCCCAGCCCGGCACCGGTTCCGACCGCGGGCTGCGCACGACCCTCCCGCCCTGCCTTTCCGCCAGGCCTGCCCGCACGAACCACCTGATGCGACGTTCTCCAAGCGCAGCCGCATCCCGGGCGACGCGCAGGCCTGCGGCACTCAAGGCCTCTCCCAGCCCGGATGCGAATGCCTCGAATTCGACGGTCGACAGCACCTTCCCGGGTGGCGCCCGTAATATCCAGTGCGCTGCCAGGTGAGTCCCGGTCACCGTGGTGGCTGCGAGGATGCCCCTGGCCACGGCGGCATCGAATGCCCGGCGGTTGGTGTAGTCGCCGGCCTGGAAAGGCGCTCCGGCATGCACGAACACCCGCATGCGCCGCCCGGAAAGCGAGGGGTCGTAGGCCAGTCCGACCGGCAGTACGGGTACCCCGCGCTCGGCGCCGGAGGCCAACCGCCAGGGGCCGGCTCGCGGGCGCTGGAAATGACCGTCGGGGCTGTTCGCGCCTTCCGGTGCCACCATCACGGCTTCGCCGTACTCAAGCGCCGCAGCAAAAACCGCGAGGTGCGCCTCGATGCGCGCCCGCTCCACCGGTTTGAATTCACGGAAAGTGGCAAGGTTGAGCCGTCGATGCCCCCACCCGCCCCCTACCAGGCCGGCAAAACGCCGCTCGCGCCGCAACAACCAGGTTATGGGCTGCGACAAGTCCGCGCCCGCCGCCTCCAGGCGCGCCGCCCAATACCGGTTGAGGGCGCTGCCCAGCGCGCGTTCGCCGAGATAACGACGCACATCGTTGAGCACGATCGCCAGGCTCTGCTCGGGAATGCGGTGGATGGGATGCGCCTTGAACACGGCAAGAATGCGCGTCAACGGGATCAGGGGTGAAATCAGCCGCGGCAGCACCAACCAGGGCGAGCGCCAGTAGTGCCACAGGAAACCGGGTTCGAACAGGTCCTCGCGCGCCACGAAATGCGGCAGCACCCCGCTGATGCGCCATCCGCGCGCGCGTCCCAGAAACACGCCGAGCACCGGAATGTCGGCATCGCGCCGATGGTTGGCCACTATCAGGCACCGCGCCGGCACCCCTTCCGGCAGGCCGCTTTCCTCGATCCTGAACAGGGTGCGCACGATCCGGTCGAAGCCGAGCAGGAACAATCGCGCCGGCCAGGCAGTTTGTTGCCACGAGATGGCGGAGGATTTGAAACCGGTTTCCGACATGACCCATAGCTTAGCCGCACCCACGGCACCGGCCGCTGCCACGCCTATAATGCGGGCATGAGTCAGCACATCGGACTGGTCCTGATCGGAGACGAACTGCTCTCCGGGAAACGCCGGGATGAACACCTTGCCAACGCCGCGCGCATCACGGCCGAACGCGGGCTGGAGATCGACTGGGTGCGCATCGAGCACGACGACCTGGCGCGGCTTGCCAGCGTTTTTCGCGAGACCATGGACGCCGGCGACATCGTGTTCAGTTACGGCGGCATCGGCGCGACACCCGACGACGTGACGCGAGCCGCCGCGGCGGCCGCCGCCGGGGTTCCGCTGGTCCGGCACCCGCGGATCGCCACGGACCTGGAAAAGCGCTACGGCTCCGAGGCGCACCCCTACCGCATCCGCATGGCCGAGATTCCAGAGGGTGCGGGCCTGATTCCCAACCCGCCCTACCTGGTGCCCGGTTTTTATCTCGGGCACCATCATTTCCTGCCCGGTTTCCCCGACATGTCGGCCGGGATGCTCACGTGGGCGCTCGACGAGCGCTACCGGCCGCTGCATCAGTCGCGCCTGGTTGAGCAATTGATCGAAATCGAGGGTGTCCCGGAAAGCGAGCTGGTCCCGCACATGGACCGCATCCTGAATGATTATCCCGGCATCCGCCTCTCCAGCCTGCCGTCTGCAGGTGCCGGCGGCGGATGGCTGGTGGAAATCGGGCTCAAGGGGCCGGCACAACAGGTGGAGGCCGCCATCGGGCAACTGCAGCAAGAACTCGGCCAGCGCGGCACGACGTGGCGGCTGGGCAAGCGCCTGTAAACAGTCGTATCGCGGCTGAAGCCGCTCCTACAGCACGTGTGCAGGAGCGGTCGGGAGTTCGAATCTGGCCATGAACACATAAAAAAACCCCGCCAGCGGCGGGGCTCTTTCATGTGGCGCGCCCGGAGAGATTCGAACTCCCGACCGCCTGGTTCGTAGCCAGGTACTCTATCCAGCTGAGCTACGGGCGCGAAGCTCGTTATTATCGCGAATTGCCCCCCGTCGGGTCAATCCTTGACAGAGCCCTGCCGCTAGCCGCTGCCCCAGCATTTGGATTCGGATTCGGTGCCGGTGACGGACTTGGCGCCCGTCGAGGTGAGCTGGTAGGTACCACAGTCATCCTTCGTCTGGGTTCCATTAGGCGCGGCCTTCAGCACATAACCGCCGCTGGCGTCGAGCGATGCGCTCAGGGTATACCAGTATTCGGTGGCCGATGGCACCTCGACCGCATTGGAGCTGTAGTTCATTGACGCCAACGATGAGGCATAAACATTGTAGCTGGCGTAGTACTTTTCCTCGGCCGTGGCCGCGCGCTGCAGCGCGGTAATGGCGGCGCTGCGTCGCGAACTGCGCACGTAGCTCGTGTAGATCGGGTAGCCGATCGCCGCCAGAATCGCCACAATGACGATCGCGACCAGAATTTCGACCAGGGTGAAACCGCCCGGGCGCCCTCCCCTCGACAAGGGGAACCGTCCGTATTGCCTTGCAGTTGAACTCATTAACGCAACTCCTGCCATGAGAGCTGGACGCCGAGACGTCCGGTGGACAGGTGGGTCCGGCTCAGTGTCGGTTTACCGCCCGATGTATTGGTCACGATATAGGTCGTGTTGTCGTATGTCACGAAACTCGGCGTACCGACTGCGCCGAGCGAGATGCCCGACGTGTTGACCTTGGTGCCGTCACTCAACGTGATCTGATCGAAATTACCGTTGCCCTTGGTATCGAATACTTCGAACTGCAGGCGTCCGCCGGTTGCCGGATCCAGTGCCATCGTCCATCCGCCGATGCCCTGCGCCTCGCAGGTCAGTCCGGAAGAGCTGCTGGGAATGTTGGTCGTCAGTATCAGTACGCCGGCGCGCATGACCGGATTGTAGACCACCTTTTCGCCCTGCCGGCCCAGGTTCGGGGACACCAGGTCCATGTACCATCCATAGTGCGTATTCTGACTCAGAGTACAACTCGTGGTAGCGGGATCCCCTTCCCAGCACACGGCGTTAGCTGTTACGACCCGATTGTTATTGGTGCCGCCTTGCACCGTATTGCTGGTCTGTTCCGCGATGATCGACTGGGAAGTCAGGTCGCTGCGCGTCAACGTGCCGGGGTTGGTGGAGAGCGCATCGTACTGGTAGGCCACGGGCGTACTGGCTGTAACACCGCTGGTGGGTTCGCCGGCATTCCAGGCCGAGAAGTCCCAGTCCCACACGCCGTATACGCTCTGCACGCCCGCACTCGTGGTATCGGGCGCCTGCTGTGCCGTGGTGACCGCAGCCCCGGTACCGAACTCGACCATGATGCGTGAATAACCATTCAACGCAGGCACCGCGGCCACTACCGGTTTCGTGGTGATCGGCTGCGCCGTACCGTTACTGTTGCTTGCGGTGAACATGGGAGTGGGCGTGGCGCTTCCGCCATAGTCCGCAGACCAATCGCCCACGCTGTTGGATGTCAGGTTGAAACGCCAGACATTACCGAAATAGTCCCCGGCATATACATAATCGGCTGTATGGTCGCCGTTGAGGTCCACCGGTGTCACATAGGCAATGCCGTCAGGCCGGTTGGCACCGCTTGGATCGTTGCCGGGACCGTATCCGGTCGTTATCTCCTGGAACTTGACGCTGCCATCGGACTGTATCAGCCCGACGAAGATGGAAGCCGTGCCGGTTGCACTGTTCAAGCCATTGCCTAAAACGAAACCCCACTGACCGTTGTTGAAGCGGGTAATCACGGGCGTGCCGAAGCTATCGCCCAGATCGCTGCCATTGCAGGTGCTGACCTTGTTATTGCAGATATTGCCGGGTTCCCACTCTCCGATGACCGTCGTAAGATGGCTCTGGGAAAACTGGGAGGGATCCGTTATGTTCAGCGCAAATATACTATTGCCACCCGCGCCTTCTCCGCCGACTAGCCAGGTCTGCCACTGGTTGTTGTAGAACACGTCGCCCGCGGCCGGCGTGGCATTCACATAGTAGTGATGCTGGTAAGCCGTGGAACTGTACTGCTTGAGATTTGGATACACGGCATGCGGCACGTAGGCCAGCACTTCCTTGCCATCGTTGGTGGAGATGTCGGTGGTGGTGCCAGCACGGAAAGCGTGCAACATGCCGTCGTCGCCGCCTACGTAAACGAGGTTCTCACGATCCACGTTGTTCGATACGAACTTGCTGTATTTCAGTGCCGAGGAATTATTCTCGGGATTCAACCCGGTTTGGCTGGGATAAAGCACATTCGACCAGGAATCGGCATAGTTCGCATTCGGAGCCCCAACGAAAGTCGGACTCGAATTCACCACATCACCCATGACCGAATTACGCAGGCGCAGCGAACCGCCACTTCCGGCTTCCTTGCTGCGATCGCCGCGCAGATAATTGACCACGTCCGGGCCGCCGATCGTCGTAAGCGCCGCTGGTGAAAGCGTGTTGGCGGTGAAAGCCACCGCCGATGTACCGGTCCAACTCAACACGGTACGATTCGAAGGGGCTTCCACGCTCACCGTATGCAGCGGTTGGCCGCTGGGTGAAGTCCCCATCTGCGGACACCCGCCCCCGGTGAGCACGCAGCTTGCCGACCATGTGGCGTCGGATGAAATACTCAAGCTCGACGGACTGGTCGTCGTGGCCGGCGTAGCCAGCACCGGCAAGGCAAGCACGTCGCCCCACCAGTTCTGGGGGTGGAACAGGGCCTGGAATACCTGCAACTGCGTCCGGGTCTGTCCGGCCTTCTCGGTATTGACGGCAAGCGAACTCGCGGCCGCCGTCCGGTTGACGATATTAACCAGTTCATCCCGGATCGCCTTGTAGAGTTCCGTTGGGTTCTGGGCACTGGTGAAAACACCATGGCCGTCCACCGCAGCATGCCAGGTATCGTCGATCTTGGTCGGCGAATCGGCACTGCTGTTCCCCGGATCGGGCCAGGAAACGGTTCCCGACACCAAATCCTGATACACCGCCTGTTGGGCCTGAGCATTGCTGAGATTGGGATGCGGAGTGCTGAATTGTCCGGTGCCGGTAATGTAGTCCTTGACCAGCGAGGGCACAACGCCGAGTCCCACGGTAAAGGTCGTCATGTGCTGCCAGAATGCGGCGTCCTGGGAATTGACCGGGACGGTGTTCGCCATGCCGGACTGCAGATCCGTCTTCCAGAACTGCATGGCCACGTCAGCCAGGGTATTCCCGATGTCATCCTTGTAGGGATAAACCGGTTGGTACTGGAACGAATCGCCTATGCTGTCGGTGATAACGCTGCCCGTTTCGTTATCCTGGTTGCCAACATTGGGGGAACTGCCGCTCCACTGCCCGTCGGTCATGAGCAAGGTATAGTTGGGACGGCATACGAGATCGTTTTCACCCGTCGCCTGCTTTTCGGCGTTGGACGAACCCCAGGGCGCGCTGGAATTCAGCGAACCGGCATACCACTCCCCGACGTAATACAAGGCCAGCCGGTTGGGCGTGCCCTGTGGCGGGATTCCCTGGTTATACAGTTTCGCCAGGAACTTGCTGCGGTAGGAAAGTGTGAAATCCTCGGTGCTCTGGATACCCGTCTGCCCGGTAAAACCCTGGTTCTGGCTCACCTTCGAGATAATCCCGAAGTCCACGCGGAAGTTGACCGGCAACTGCATGAACGCAATTCCGATGCCCGCATCGGACATCAGGATATGCGAGCGATAGTATTGGAACCAGTTGGAAAAATTCTGCATCTCCTCGGCCGGCGTGCGCGTTATACGCGTGCCGTCGCCCTGGATATAGACGTAATTGCCGCTGGCATCGGTATAGGTATGGTACGGCTGCGGACTCGAAGGCAACTGGCCTGGCGGCGTGCACTTGTCAGCACTTGACACGCCGTTGGAATTGGTCGTGGCCGTTGCGGGGCATATCTGTACCCGCTGGTAATTCGAAGCATCGGCATAATCGGTGGTCGTACCCGGGCGCGTACCGATATAGTCGAAATAAGTCGCGGGCCAGAAACCGACCGTGCCTTCACAATGATAGTAGCCGTCGGCATGCGAGTAGCAAACGCTGCCGGGATCATTGTAGTGCAGGTACCACAGGGTGCCGTTAGCCGTGCCGGCGAAACCGTTATTTGCCGTTGATTGGTTCACATCGTCGGAATCGTTCCAGACTTCCAGGTCGCGGTATCCCTCGTTGACCTTGCCGGGATTGACGTATGCCTCTGCCGGATCGGCATTCGCCATGACCCAGAGGCCTATGCCGTCATCCCAGTGACAGGCGGTGTCGGGATAGTTCGTGATCGGGCTCGTCGGAGCCGTCTGATCGCTGCTTTCCGGATAGTCTGCGGCACACGCCCAGGGCGAATAGACAACTGTCGGATTGTAGTAGTTGGGATTGACGTAGGAATTGCGAAACTGGGCTGCATAGGCGTTGCCGGTATCAAAACCGGGAATGTACTGCAGGCTGGATGACCCGCATCCGCTACCGCTGTAGCCGTTGTAGCAATAGGTATTGGCGTTGTAAACCTGGGACTTGCCGGTGGGATAACCGTAGTCCAGGTTGCCAAAAGGATAGCCGCTATCGATGTCCGCGCTGTTGCTTCCCAGCAATTCGAACTGCATGGAACCGGAATCGTCCAGCAGAAAGAACAGGTTTGGAGCAATACCCTTTTGCGCGTAGATAGCCGGCGTCTGGGAAACATCGAGCGGGCTTGGCGCTGTCGCGGCGGCAGCCGGCAAGGCAAGAGCCGTCAGCAACAAGGGTATCGAGGCCCGGGCAATTACTGTCCCGAATGTATTTTGCAACAAGAAATGGAAACCCGCTTTTCGCATGACCGCTCTCCTACTGCCCCAGGTTCTGGGCCGGGGTGCTGTTGTTCGTGTTGAGGCCCACGTAATACACGGCCTGCACAACCGCCACGGTGCTGGTATTGCCGCCGTAGGCCTGGGCATCGATTTCATACAGATTGCCCGAACCCATGGTGGCGCGTCCCAGATACGTGACCCACACGACCGGCGTGGCGGCATAGGTGTTCAGGCCGCCTCCGGCGCTGACATGAACCTGATCAAGGCTGACCTGGGTGGCCCCCGAATTCGCCCAGCTCGCTGGATTCGCCGGCGTGCTCGGAGGGGATATGCACAGACGGAAAACGCTCACTGTGCTTGAGCAGGCGACCGGCGAGAGCTTCTGGCTATTGGCGTCGAGCCACCGCTCGGTGGCCGTGGTAACGCTCTGCACCACTTCCAGTGCACGCGTCTTCTCCATCGAATTGCCCGCCGCCTTCTGCTGCAGGCCGACGCCTAGAAACAGGCTCACACCCAGCAAGGTGATGATGATCAGCATCAGCAATGCCGAAACCAACGCCAATCCGGACTGCGGGTTTCTCGCGGGAAAAGCGAGGCACGTGAAATCAGACTTGTTGTTCATCGTGCACCTCTCATTCCATGTTGGAATTCAGTGTTTTCCCGTCCGCGTTGCTGAGCATCACGGTACGCGTCAGCGGCAACGGGGACTTGCCCTCGTTGAGCGCGCTGATGAATTCGAGCGAGAAACGCACGCTGCGTACATAAGGCCAGCACGGGCTGCTGTTGCCTTCGCCGGAAATGACGTCGGGGCAGATATCGCCGCCCGACGAATTGAGCGTTTCAGCGCTCATGAAGCGATCGACCGAGCCGTCGCGATCCGTATCCACGCCGTATTCGGCGATCAGGGACTTGACGCCGCCATAAACGGCCGGACTCACCGCAATCCCGGGTCCCTTGAGCTGTTCCCCACCGACCAATGATGCTCCCGCCGTATTGGTGCTGGTGGCGCACTTCAATTCGTTCCTGGCGGTATCCACCCAGTACACGCTCGTCACGCGGGTGGCGGCACTGGCGGTCCCGCCAGCGGGCGCCTGCCCCAGGCAGTCGTAAGGCGAGGACACGCTGGCGCCGTGGATCATGCGCACCGCGACGACGTCGTTGCTCCCCGCGCTGGTGCCGCCCGTGCCGTAGACCGTCTGCCCCGCGGTGGCGAAGTCGATCGCGTGGCTCCCTATCGTGGTGGTTTCCACCGGGAAAGCCACCTGGGCGTCCGGATACTGGCCGCGCACCGCACGATTGGTAAGCGGGTAATAGCCGGCCGTGCTGATGGCATTGGTGAGTTCGGTCGAGGCAAACCGCTGCTGGTTGACCAGGTGGTTGAGCGCCCTGGTCGTGGCGAAGCTGGTGCGCATGGAAGCAAAAATGGTGACCAGCCCGGCAAGCAGAATCGAGGCGATAAGCAACGCCACCATCATCTCGACGATGGTGAGCCCAGCCTGGCCGCGGCGGCGGTGTTGGCGGAGCAGCATGTTCATGGCTTGACCACCACGGTTGTCGAATGGTTTTCGGTGCCGGACGTAGTGCCCTGGGATGCCATCCGCCGTTCAGACCAGTTCACCTGTACGGCATAGGCACTGGCCGAGGTGCCGGTCGTGGCAATGCGGGTAATGCTTGCGCTCGAACCCGCCGGCAACTGTTTCAGCAGATCCGCCCACTGGCTGACGCTGTAGGCGGCGCTCTGAGAGACGGTGCAGGATGCCGTGATGCAATCGGTCCCCCCGGCCATGCTGGAGGGCGTGATGCTGATCGTCCCGTTGGTATTGACGATGGATACGCTGGCGGGGGCCAGGCTGGTATCGCTCGCCCAGAATGCATGGTTGGCACGCATGGCCGCCGCCAGTCCATGTGCATCGAACCCGGCCAGTGTGCTCAGGTGCGCCTGCGTACTGTTGCGCACGGCCAGCGCCTGCATGCCGGCCACGCCGAGCAGGCCGATCATGATGATAAGCAAGGCGATCAGCGCCTCGACCAAGGTGAAGCCCGCGTTCGCGGATTTGCGTATCGGTGTCACGGACAACCTCCGCTGCCGGTGCTCAGGCCGCCCGCGAGCGTAAGCAGCACATTGCCGCCGCGCACGCGATGCAGCTGCGTGGGGCAGGCCTGCACGGCCAGTTGCGTCGTGCCGCCCCCGAAGGTGGGCTGGGCGAAACCCATGCGATTGAAGCCGATATAGTTGCTGACCGTGCCGCCGCCAGCCGTGCTGGTGAGCGAGACGCTGTCGGCAATCGGGCCGTGCACTCGCAGGATCACGTCGCCGGCGTTATAACCGCCGCTGTCATCGACATCCACGAAGCTGATCCAGCCCGCGTTCCATTTCTGCGGGCTGGCGGACTGGCTGTCGCAGCCCGGCGTGGCAGAGAGGGCATTGCTGCTGGGGCACACGATGACGGTTTCGCCGCGTGCCACGGCCGCAGCGCGTGCGGCCCCGAGCGTATTGGCGAAATCGTTCAACGCGCCGATAATCTCGTTGTCGGCGGTCAGCGCACGATACGAGGGCACCGCAATCGCCGCAAAGATGGCGATCAGGGCAATCGTGACCAACAGCTCGATGAGCGTGAACCCGTGCTGGCGATAGGATTTTTCCATGCCTGCCTTATAGCGCAATCGCGGCGTGGCGGAGCTCTCGCCGGGGCAATTCGAGGACAAACGGTTGCCCGGGAGCGACAAACGGTACCCCCGGCCGGGCGCTCACGCCATAACCTGCGTGGAGGCTCCAGTAGAATGTGGACTTCCCGCCCCTGCCCCCTCCATGGCACACGACACGATCAACGGCAGCATTCCGCTCGCCCCCGAACTCGCCCGACAGGGACTGCGCGGCCTGGAACGCGAGGCACTGCGGGTGACCCCCGACGGGCATATCGCACAAACACCGCACCCGCGGGCGCTCGGCTCGGCCCTCACCCACCCCGTCATCACCACGGATTTCTCCGAGGCATTGCCGGAGTTCGTGACATCGCCGCACCCGGGCAGCAGGGACACGCTCGCCGAGCTGGAAGAAATCGAAGCCTTTACCGCCCGCCACATCGGCGACGAACTGCTGTGGATGACCAGCATGCCGTGCTTCATCGACGCCCCGGACACGATTCCGATCGCCGAGTACGGCCGTTCCAATGCCGGACGCATGAAACACCTCTACCGCCTGGGCCTCCATCACCGCTACGGGCGCGCGATGCAGGCGATCGCCGGGGTGCACTTCAACTACTCCTTCCCGGAGGCACTGTGGGTCCCGTTGCTGGCCCAGCGCAGCCAGGACGCAACCCGCGAGACCCGCGACGCCGCCTGGATGGGCCTGGTGCGCAACGTGCAGCGCCACGGCTGGCTGCTGGCCTACCTCTTCGGTGCCTCGCCGGCGATCTGCCCCAGCTTCATGGCCGACCCGCCGCGCTGGCTGGGCCCGCTTGACAACGGCACGCTGGCCGCGCCTTACGCCACTTCGCTGCGGCTCTCCGACATCGGCTACAAGAACCGCCGCCAGGACGCGCTGACCGTCTCCACCAATTCACTCGCCGACTACATCGCCGACCTGACTCGCGCACTGGCAACCGAGGAACCCGCCTACGCCGCCATCGGCGTGCGGGCGGGCGACGAATGGCGCCAGTTGTCGGCCGGTTTGCTGCAGATCGAAAACGAATACTACGGACTGGTGCGTCCCAAGTGCCGGCCCCGCAGCGGCGAACGCCCCACCCTGACGCTGGCCCGCGACGGCATACGGTATGCAGAAGTGCGCGCGCTCGATATCGATCCCACGACGCCACTCGGCATCCGCCGCGAAACCATGGACTTCCTCGAGCTGTTCATGTGGTTCTGCCTGCTCGCACCCAGTCCGCCCCTCAGTGCGGGCGATCACCTGGAGATCGACTACAACCAGCGCAACGTCGCCGTTCGCGGGCGCGAACCCGGGCTTCAGTTGCGCCGCTCGGGCCAGTGCATCGACCTCGATACCTGGGGCCTGGACATCGTCGGGGCCATGGCGCCGCTTGCCGCCCACCTGGACCAGGGCCTCGATCCGGCCCCCTATGCCCGCACCCTGTCCGACGCCCGGGCCCGGCTGCGCGATCCCGAGCTGACGCCCTCGGCACGGGCACTGAAGGAGATCGATGCGATGCCCGGCGGGTTCATGGCCTGGGCGCTCGAGCGGTCACGGCGCCACACCGAAACGCTGCGCGTCCGGGAAATCGATGCCGCAACGCTTGCGCGCTACCGCACCATGGCTGCCGAGTCCCTTGCTCGCCAAAGCGAAATCGAAGCCGCGCCGCAGGAACCGTTTACCGATTTCCTGGCCCACTACTACGCCGGCATCTGAGCAACTGCCTACCGGCCCATGGGTGCCCCGGCGCAAGCCGGAAAATTAACCCGGTGGTCGATTACGTGTACTCTACGAACATCCATCGACCCCTGTGCGCCATGCAGTTTTCCCTACACAAACCGGCTCCCCCCACCCCGCTTTCCGCGGCCCTGGATGCGCTCGAAGAGGTCGTCCTCGGCAAGCAGGAAAAAATCCGCCTGTCCCTGGTGTGCCTGGTGGGCGGCGGCCACCTCCTGATCGAAGACATCCCGGGCGTGGGCAAGACCACGCTCGCCCACGCCCTGGCCCGGGTGCTCGGGCTCAAGTTCCAGCGCATCCAGTTCACCAGCGACCTTCTGCCGGCCGACATCATCGGCGTCACCGTCTTCGAGCGCGAGCACGAGCGCTTCGCCTTCCGCCCCGGCCCCCTGTTTGCCGAAGTTGTTCTCGCCGACGAGGTCAATCGCGCGACCCCGCGCACGCAAAGCGCCCTGCTGGAGGCCATGCAGGAAATGCAGGTCAGCGTGGACGGGGACACTCACCCGCTGCCGCGCCCGTTCTTCGTGATCGCCACCCAGAACCCGCTGGAACAGATCGGCACCTATCCGTTGCCCGAATCGCAACTCGATCGCTTTGCCATGCGCCTGGATCTGGGCTATCCCTCCGCGGACGCCGAACGCGCGCTGTACCAGGCGGAGGATCGCGGCGATCTGCTGGCCCGCCTTACCCCGAGCCTCTCGCCGCACGACGTGATCGAACTGCAGGCCCGGGCCGTCGAGATCACGGCGGCGCCGGCGCTCATCGATTACGTGCAGGCCCTGGTGGCCTGGACCCGGGAAGCCCAACGCTACGAGCACGGTCTGTCCCCGCGCGCCGGGCTGTCCCTGGTACGCATGGCGCGCGCCCATGCCCTGGTCGCCGGACGCAATACCGCCCTGCCCGAAGACGTGCAGGCTGTATTACCGGCCGTGGTGAACCATCGCCTGCGCCCGCGTGACCCGGCCGCCACCGGCCACGACATCGGACACGAGCTGATCGAGGCCGTCCCGATTCCCTGACGACACGCCGATCGACCGCCTTGAACATACCTGCCCCGCGCCTGTTGACCGGCTGGATCGAGCACACGACCACCCGTCGTGCAATCGGCACGCAATGGCCGGAAACGCTGGACCGTTCGCGGGTCTTCATCCTGCCCACCGGTTTCGGCGTACTTGCCGCCGCCGCCGCCCTGGTGCTGTTGATGGTGGCGCTGAATTACCAGAACAGCCCGGTGTTCCTGCTCTCGTTCCTGTTCGGCGCCCTGCTCTGCGTGGCCATGGTGGCCTGCCACCAGCAGCTGCGCGGCCTGCAGGTCCGGGGCGTCGCGGCACCACCGGTATTCGCCGGCGACCCGGTTCGTTTGCGCATCAGTCTCCACAATCCCCATAACCGTCCCCGGCGCGGGTTGGTCTGCTTCGCCGGGAAAAGGCACAGCCATGAAATCACCCTGGAACCGGGCGGCTCCGGACAGCTCGACCTGCTCCTGCCATCCCTGCCGCGCGGGCGCCACGCCGTCCGGCGGCTGGGCCTCGCCAGCAGCGAACCCTTCGGCGTATTCCGTGCCTGGAGCCGTCTGGTTCCGATCGACTGCTTCGTCTATCCCCGCCCTGCCGGCCACGCCGGCACACCGCCGGGCACGGGCGAAGGCGAAAGCCGCGGCGGAGAGAATCCGCAGCCCGAGGACTTCGCCGGACTCGCCCCCTACCGCCCGGGCGACCGCCCCGGCCAGATCGCATGGCGAACCTACGCCCGCAGCGGCACCCTGGAGCGCAAGCACTTCGCGAGTGGCGGCAGCGGGGCACGCTGGCTCGACTTCGACGCCGCCCCCGGCCCGGACCACGAAATCCGCCTGTCGATCCTCGCACGCTGGGTACTGAACGCCGAGCGCGACGGCAACTGCTGGGGACTGCGACTGCCCGGCCGCACCATCCCACCCGACCGCGGCAGTGCGCACCTCGCGTACTGCCTGCGGGCCATGGCCCTGTTCCCCGGTCCCTACGATGACCGCTAGGTCAGGGATTCAGGCCACCGCGATTCAGGCCCGGCTGGCGCTGCTCGCGCTCGCCGCCGCCACGCTGCCGTTCTTTTTTACGCTGCCGCCCTGGGTCGCCGGCGGCGCGCTGCTCGTCATCGCCTGGCGCGCCGTGACGCTGCGCAGGCACCTGCGCCCGCCCGGCATGGTGATCCGTGTCCTGCTCCTGTTGATCGGCCTGGCCGCCGTCGTGGCGAGTTTCCGCAGTTTCGGCGGGGCCACGGCAGGCGGCGCCTTCCTGGTCATCACCACCGCGCTGAAGTCCCTGGAGAGCCGAAGCCGGCGCGACTTCCGCATCGTCGCGCTCGCTGCCTGGTTCCTGCTCGCCGCCGCGTTCCTGCTCGACCAGTCCCTGCCGCTGGCGCTGTATGCCGTGCTCGCCGTCTGGCTCGCCACGCTTGCCCTGCTTGCCGGCGATGCATCCGAAGACCGCAGGACCCTCGCCCTGCGCGGCCTGCGGCTGCTCGCCGCGGCCCTGCCACTCGCCCTGGTGCTCTTTCTGCTCTTTCCGCGCCTGCCCGGCCCGCTGTTCCGTTTCGGCGCACCGCAGCTGGCGAGCGTAAGCGGCCTCGCCGACACCCTCTCCCCGGGCAGTATCGGCGCGCTCACCACCTCCGATGAAGTGGCTTTCCGCGTACTGTTCGAGGGCGCGGTGCCGTCCCCCGGCAAACGCTACTTCCGCGGCCCTGTATTCACGCTCTACGACGGCCGCCGCTGGCTCCCCGGCCGCCACCACGGTGGACAGCCGGTTATCCGTACTCACGGCAAACCGACCCGCTACCGTGTCATCGAGCGGGCGAACGGGACGCATTACCTCTTCGCCCCGGCCCTGCCCGTGCAACTTTCGATACCCGCGCGCCATACCCCACGCTACGAAATGCTGGCGCCGCACCGTCTCTGGAACGACATCCGCTATTCCGGCGTGTCATACCTCGACTACACGGCACAGCCCGCCCTGCCCGCTGCCGAAAGGGCTGCCGACCTGGCGCTGCCCGCCGGCATCGACCCCCGGGCCCGCGCACTCGCCGCCCGGTGGCGAAGCAAGCATGGCGACGACGCGAACGCCATCGTACGCACCGCGCTCAACTGGTTCAGGGTGCAGCCGTTCTATTACACCCTCGTGCCCGGACAGTTGAGCGGCCCCGACCAGGTGGACCAATTCCTGTTCGACACCCGACGCGGGTTCTGTGAACATTACGCCAGCGCCTTCGCCGTGCTGATGCGCGATGCCGGCATCCCCACGCGCATCGTGACCGGTTATGCGGGCGGCGAGATCAACCCCTATGACGGCTGGCTGGTGCTGCGCCAATCCAACGCCCACGCCTGGGACGAAGTCTGGCTGGCGGGCCGCGGCTGGGTCCGCGTCGATCCGACGTCGGTGATCCCGCCCTCACGGGTCGAACCTTCGGCCACGCGCACACTCGCCACCTCTCCGTCCGCCAACCCGCGCTTTGCGCACCGGGGCTGGCAATGGCGGGTGCGTTCCGCCTGGGATGCCTTGAACACGGCCTGGAGCGAATACGTGGTCGGCTTCGGCCCCGAATTACAGCAACGCCTGCTGCATCGGCTCGGCCTGGCCCGTGTGGGTCCGGTCACGAGCGCGCTGCTGATGGTGGCCTTGCTAATCGGCGTCGGCGTACTGGTGTTTGTACTCGCCCTGGCTCGCCTGAAGACCCGGCACGAGGATCCGGCGCACCGATTGTATCGGCGCTGGTGCCGGCGCATCGCACGGCGCGGCCCGGCACGCGAACCCTGCGAGGGTCCCCTGGATTTCGCCGAGCGCGTGGCTCGCGAATCGCCCCGCCGCGCGGAATCCGCCGCGGTGGTGACGGCGCTTTATATCGCGGTGCGCTATGGCGGCAATTCCGCAGCGTTGCCCGCGCTCAGGCGTCATGTGCGGTCATGGCGCTGAGACGCGCCCTGCCCAGGGGCAACAGCCACAGTCCCGCCAGGCCGATCACGAATAGCACAGCGATCGTGGCCACGGCAAGGCGTGGGCTGCCGGTCCCGGTTTGCACGACGGCCACCAGTAGCGGGCCAAGCACTGCCGAGAACTTGCCCATCAGCCCGTAAAAGCCGAAAAATGCCGCGCTGTCGCGGACCGGGATCAACCGTGCATACAGCGAGCGGGACAGGCTCTGGGTGCCGCCCTGCACCAGCCCCACCAGCACGGCCAGGAGGAAAAACTGCCAGGGACGGGTAATGAAGGCGGCATAAATGACCACGGCGATATAAACGGCAAGCCCGCAACTGATGCCGGCGCGGGGTCCGATCCGTTCGCCCAGCCAGCCGAAGCCGAGCGCCGCAGGAAAGGCGACGAACTGAGTGAGCAGCAGGGCCAGCAAAAGAGAATTCGACGGCAGGCCGACCGCCAGGCCGAAACCGACGGCGAGTTTGAAAACACTGTTGACCCCGTCGATGTAGAACCAATACACGACAAGGAAACCGAGCAGTACCGGCAACGCTCGCAGCCGCAACACCACCGAGCGGAACTGCGCCAGCCCGGCGGCAAGGGCCCGCCGCACATCGGGTCCGCGCGCGGGTTCATGGACGCCGAAAAACAACAGCAGCGAGAACAGCCCCCACCAGGCGGCCACGGTAAGAAATGAGGCGCGCACCGCGTCGCCGGCATCGGCCAGGCCGAACCAGTGCGGTTTCTGGACCATGGCGACATTGATGAGAAACAGCAGGCCGCCGCCGAGGTAACCGAGCGCGTAGCCGAGCGCGGAGGCACGGTCCAACTGCGCATGGCCTGCAACATGCGGCAGGAGGGCATCGTAAAAGACATTGCCGCCGATGTAACCGAGACTGCCCACGCCGAACAACACCAGCGCCCAGAGCATGGCACCCGGACCAACCGCGGCGAGCAGCGCCGCGGCCGCCACCCCCGGCAACATGAATGCAGCGAGAAAACGCTTGCGGTGGGCAACGTGGTCCGCCACCGCGCCGAGCACCGGGGCACTGAGCGCGATCACCAGCGCCACGCCGCCATTGACCCAGGCCAGCAGCGCAAAGGCCTGGCCGTGACTCATGCCGCTGCGCCAGTAGGTGTCGAGAAAAACCGGGAAAAAACCCGCGATTACGGTGGTGGCGAATACGGAATTGGCGAAATCGTAGCTGGCCCAGGCCCAGGCCTGCCGGCTCAACCCCAATCGCCAATCGAATCTTCGCATCGCCGCAGGCTCCTCGATCCCCGCACATCATACCCGGCCCCCATGATTTGACCCATGCTTCATAATCTTCAGCCTGTACAGCGATTGATCCCATGTCCTTCCAACCCAACCGCATCGCCATTCACTACGCCGAGCTCGCGCTCAAGGGCCGCAACCGGGCCGAATTCGAGGCCCGCCTGGGGCGCGAGGTGAAGGCCCGGCTGCAGCAACTGGGACTGGACTGGCCGGTCGTGCGGCGCGGTGGACGCATGGCGATCGAACCGGGCGGACAGGACGCGCGCCTGCCCGCAGTCCTCGATGCGTTAGCCGAAATACCCGGGATCGCGACTTATTTTCCGGCCCGCCTGTTCGGGCACGAAACGGCGGGAACCAACGAAGAGGCCCTGCTGAGCGGCCCGGTCGCCGAAGCCCTCATCGCGCTTGCACGCGAACTGCACCGCCCCGGCATGCGCTTCTCCGTTCGCGTCGCCTGCCATGGCGATGCGCCGCATCGACTCTCCACGCAACGCCTCGAACGCGCCCTGGGCGCAGCCGTCCTCGAACTGTCCCCGTGGGACGGCGTCAACCTGACCGCACCCGACTGCTGTTTCCGGCTCGATTTCCAGATCGATGGTGTACTGCTCTCGGCCGAGCGCCGTTCCGGGCTGGGGGGCATCCCCGTCGGATCCAGCGGCCGGGTGCTCTCGCTCCTGTCGGGCGGGATCGACTCTCCCGTGGCGGCCTTCCTGATGGCGCGCCGGGGCTGCCGCGTCCATTGCCTGCATTTCAGCGCCAACTACCTGGACCGCGACCATGCGCTCGACACCCCGGTCGGCCGTCTCGCCCGCCGCTTGTCGCGCTATACGCGCTCGCTGCAACTGACTATCGTGCCCTACGTGCCCTTCGACCTGGCGCTGAGCGGGCCGCGCACGGGCTACGAACTGGTCCTGTTTCGCCGCTTCATGATGCGCGTGGCCGAACGCCTGGCGCAGCAGCGCCACATTACCGCGTTGGTGACCGGGGACAGCCTGAGCCAGGTCGCCTCGCAAACACTGGAAAACATCACCGCCCTGGATGCCGCCATCACCCTGCCCGTGTTCCGTCCGCTGATCGGTTTCAACAAGCAGGAAATCATCACCTGGGCCAAGCGGATCGGCACTTACGAGACCTCGATCGAACCCTACAAGGACTGCTGCGCACTCATTGCGCGCGGCCCCAAGACTCGGGCCCGGGCGGAACGACTCGAGGCGCTCGAGGTCGAACGTCTGCCCGGTTATGGCAAGCTGATCGACACCGCGCTCGAGGAAGCGCTCACCCTGCGCTTCGAGCTCGGCGAAGCAGTGGATTCCGGCTGAACGCCGCTTTGACACAAACCCGGCCGACGGTTAACTTTGAAGTCAGAATTTGCGAGATACTCCATGAAACGTCTCACGATCATCCATGCTTTGCGGCTCGTCGCGACACTGACACTGTGCCTGGCGGCCGGTTGTGCCAGCAAACCGCAGGCAAACAAGGAAGGGTCACTGCTGATCGGGGGCCAAACGCTCAAAGAACTGATCCCCACCGCGGAACGCGAACGCATTGATCGTACGTTCCAGGCCGGCTACCGGGGAAACCTGTTGATAGCGCAGGCGATGGGGACAGAGATAGCGCGCCGGCAACGGCTTGCCGTCAGCGCGAGCGACGTTTACATGGCGCAACCGGAAGCACAACGCGCACATCTCGCAGGGTGGCTGGTCACGCGCAAAAGCGGGAAACTCGAGGTGCTGTTCATTGCAAAGGACGCCACCGGGGCGCCGCACGTCGTGGCTATCGCCCGATCGGCAGACCAGGCCAAACCCCGTCTCGACACCCTTCAATCGCCTCGTGCCCTGACTGATTCGGAAACGGCACTATGGCAGGCTCGTGGCCTCGCCTTCACCGCCAAGATCACGCCCTGCACCAAGAGCTACCACCCCGTCATCATCCCCGTGGAGGCCGCCGGGAAAAAACAGATCTTCGTGTATCTGCTCCCGCTCGCTCCCGCCGGGACAATGATGCTCGGGGGTTATTACCGGATCAAGACCAATGCATCCGGCTTGCAGATACTGGACACACACGGCTACACCCGGTCCTGCCTGAAAATGCAACGCAACCCCAAGGCCGTCGGTATCGCCGTCACGGAAAACGAAAGTCCGACGCCGACCGCGCCCCAGGTTTATGCCAACCTGCGCTACGGTTTGCCGGTCTATGTGACGACCTCGAAAAACAATATGCAGTGGAAGATCGAACAGGGACACATAAAGCCCTTGAAAAAACCCGTCGGTCAATAACCACCCCGGACATTGCGGCGTGTGTTCATCCTTCAAGGATTATTTTTCCGGGCATGCGTCCTCCTACGCGGCAGCCCGTCCCGACTATCCGCCGGCACTCTTCGCCTGGCTGGCCGGCCAGGCACCGGCGCAGGAGCTAGCCTGGGATTGCGCCACCGGCAACGGCCAGGCGGCACGGGCCCTTGCCCGGCATTTCGGGCACGTGATCGCTACCGATGCGAGTACAGAACAAATCGCTAATGCCGTGCCGCATCCGGGCATCGACTACCGGGTCGCCACCGCCGAATCGCCCGGCCTCGATCCGGGAAGCGTGGACCTGGCAACCGTCGCCCAGGCCGTGCACTGGTTCGACCGTCCGCGCTTTTATGCGGCGGCGAGCCGGGCCCTGCGCCCCGGCGGGCTGATCGCAGTCTGGAGCTACGGATTGTTCACCATCGACCCGGCCCTCGACGCCGTCGTCAATCACTTCTACGACGATGTGATCGGGCCTTACTGGCCGCCGGAGCGCAGGCTGATTGACGCGCATTACACCACCCTCGATTTTCCTTTCGACGAAATCACACCGCCGACATTCGTCATGGAACACGCCTGGACCTGTGGCCAGGTGCTTGCCTACCTGCGCACCTGGTCGGCGGTGCAGCGCTACCGGCGCGACGCGGGACATGACCCGATGATGCCCGTGGCAGAGGAAATCGCCCGTCTGTGGGGCAATGCGACGCGGCGCCGGGTGTGCTGGCCGCTCTACCTGCGGGCCGGCCACCCCGCCTGATTCGCTGCAACACCCCCACCCGCGCCCGCACTTTCCTGTCCCGCCTTGATCCCGGTCATGGCGTAACCTCGGGCCTGGCCCTAATCTGTACCCTCGTCAGCCCCGGGAGACAGGGCATGGAAGGTCAGATGCAGCAAAAGGTGGCACTGGTTACCGGCGCGGGTTCGGGGATCGGGCGCGCCTGCGCCCTCGCGCTGGCGACGGCGGGTGCCCGAGTGGTCGTATCCGACGTAGCAGTCGAAAACGGGCGCGAAACCACCGACATGATCGAACGTGCCGGCGGCGAGGCGGTGTTCGTGGAAACCGACGTATCCAGCGGCGCCGCAGTGAAAGCGCTGATCGACATAGCCGTCCGCCGTTTCGGCGGACTCGACTGCGCCGTCAACAACGCCGGCATCGAAGGCCTGATGGCACCGACCGCCGAATGCAGCGAAGAGAACTGGGACCGGACGATAGCGGTCAACCTCAAAGGCGTGTGGCTGTGCATGCGCGAGGAGATCCCCCGGATGCTCGAGCGCGGTGGCGGCTCCATCGTGAACATGGCTTCCGTCGCGGGTCTCGTCGGCTTCCAGAACCTGCCGGCCTACTGCGCTTCCAAGGGCGGGATCGTGCAGCTCACCAAGACAGCGGCACTCGAATATGCCGGGCAAGGCATCCGGGTCAACGCGATTTGCCCGGGTGTCATCCGCACCGCCATGGTCGATCGCATTCTCGGCGGGGACCCCGAACAGGAGAAGGCGTTCACGCAACTGGAACCGATCGGACGTTTCGGGCGCCCGGAGGAAATCGCCGATGCAGCCCTGTGGCTGTGTTCCGATGCCTCCTCTTTCGTGACCGGCGATGCGCTGGCCGTGGACGGCGGATTTATCGCCCGCTGAGGCCCTCCAGAGCCGTCCTGCGCTCCACTGCGACACGCCGGTGCTGCGGACAGCACAGCAGGTGGTCATTGACCAGACCGGCCGCCTGCATCGTGGCATAGGCCGTGGTGGGGCCGACAAATCGGAATCCCGCCTTGCGCAGCGCAACGGAAAGCGCCCGTGACCCGGGCGTCGATGCCGGCACTTCGGACAGCGTCCGGTAAACGGGCGGGCGGGCCGGCGCGAACTGCCATACCAACTCCACTATCGAGCCGCCCTGTTCGTGCAGCGCGATCAGGGCCCGCGCGTTGGATAACGCCGCCTCGATCTTGGCACGGTTGCGGATAATGCGTGCATCGGCCAGCAGGCGAGCCACATCGCGTTTGCCGAAGGCGGCCACGCGTTCCGGATCGAAACCTGCGAACACCTCGCGAAACGCCTCGCGCTTGTGCAGCACCGTGCGCCAGGACAGGCCGGCCTGGAAAGCTTCCAGGCAGAGCCGCTCATACAGCTCGCGTGGATCGACCACCGGGCGCGCCCACTCCACGTCGTGGTAATGCTCGTAGAGTGCGTCGCCATCCCCGAAGCAGCGTTTTTTCTCGGTGGTACGGGTCACTTCACTCTGCCTCCGGCGGATTCCCGTGCGGCTTCAGCCGAAGCGGCCGGTGATGTAATCCTCGGTTTCGCTCACGGCGGGATTGGTGAAGATCGTGTCGGTATCGTTGAATTCGATCAGGCGGCCTATATACATGAAAGCCGTGTAATCCGACACCCGCGCCGCCTGCTGCATGTTGTGAGTCACGATCACGATCGTGTAGTCGCGCTTGAGCTCCATGATCAACTCCTCGACCTTCAGAGTCGAGATCGGATCCAGCGCCGAACAGGGCTCGTCGAGCAGCACTACCTCGGGCTTCACCGCGATCGCGCGCGCAATGCACAAACGCTGCTGCTGCCCGCCCGAAAGCTGCGTGCCGGTCTGGCGCAGCTTGTCCTTGGTCTCCTCCCACAACGCGGCCTTGCGCAGCGCCCACTCCACGCGCTCCTCCATTTCGCCGCGGGACAGTTTTTCGTACAACTTGACGCCGAAAGCGATATTGTCGAATATCGACATCGGAAACGGCGTCGGCTTCTGGAACACCATGCCGATGCGCGCGCGCAACAGGTTCAGGTCCTCGCCCGGGTTGAGGATGTTGCGCCCGTCGAACAGCACTTCTCCCGTCGCCCGCTGGTCGGGATAGAGGTTGTAGATGCGGTTGAAACAGCGCAGCAGCGTCGATTTGCCGCAACCCGAAGGCCCGATCAGCGCGGTGATGCCATTTTCCTGCACCTGCAGATCTATCTGCTGCAGGGCATGGAACTTGCCGTAGTAAAAGTCCAGATTGCGGGCCACCAGCTTGGGCTTGGACACCTGTTTGAGTCCCGCCGGCGGGCGGTTGCCCGGTCTGACCGGATCCTGCGGCCGCGGGCGCTGGCGATTCTCTTCGGCGTGGGTGACAACCAGGGGGGAAGTCAGCTCCTCGGGATTGTGAGTCATGGTCGGACTTCTCCTCGTTATCAACGCTTGCGGCCCGAAAACAGGCGCGCCACGATCATCAGGCCCAACACGAAGAGGGTGCTGATGAGCGCGCCGGCCCAGGCCAGATGGTGCCAGTTATCGTAAGGGCCCATCGCATAATTGAACAGCACCTGAGGCAAGGCGGCAATCGGGCGATTCGGGTCGAGACTGAAAAACTGGTTGCCGAGCGAGGTAAACAACAACGGGGCCGCCTCGCCGATAATGCGGGCTATGGCCAGCAACAGGCCGGTGATGATGCCCGATAACGAGGCGCGGTAGATGATCGAGAGCGTGACCCGCCAGCGCGGGGCACCGAGCGCGATGGCAGCCTCGCGCAACTGGTCCGGGACCAGCTGCAGCATGTTGTCGGTGGTGCGCACCACCACGGGCAGCGCGATGATGGCCAGTGCCGCTGCACCCGCCCACGCCGAGAAATGCCCCATCGGGGCAACCACGATGCCGTAGACGAAAACGCCGATGACGATCGAGGGAGCGGAGAGCAGTACATCATTGATGAAACGCACGATCATCGTCAGCCGGCGCCGGGCACCGAACTCGGCCAGCCAGGTCGCCGCCAGCACGCCCACCGGGGCGCCCACGAGGATGCCCAGCCCGGTGATGAGCAGGCTGCCGACCAGGGCATTGGACAGTCCGCCGCCGTCTATACCCGCGCCCGGCGTGCTCTGGGTAAATAGCGGGAGATTGACGTAGCTGATGCCCTTCTCCACCAGTACGAAAAGGATCCAGCCCAGGAAAAACAGGGCGAACCCCGTAAGCAGCACGGACACGGTGAGGGCTGCGCCGTTGGCCAGGCGACGCCGCAGGTAGCGGCCGCTCACGTCGACTCTCCCTGCGCCCGCTCCATGCGTGCCAGCATCCATTTGGCAAGCGCGAGCACGACGAAGGTGATCGCGAACAGGATCAGCCCCAGGGCGATCAGCGCCGAACGGTGCATGAGCGTATCGGCCTCGGTGAATTCGTTGGCGATGCTCGAGGCAATCGTGTTGCCCGGCATGAACAGCGAGATATGCAGGTCATGGGCGTTACCCACGACGAAGGTCACCGCCATGGTCTCGCCCAGGGCCCGGCCCAGCCCGAGCATGATCCCGCCGATGACGCCGATCCGGGTATAGGGCAACACCACCTTGCGCGCCACTTCCCAACGGGTGGATCCTATGGCGTAGGCGGATTCCTTGAGCGTGACCGGCACCACTTCGAACACGTCGCGCATCACCGCCGCGATGAACGGGATGATCATGATGGTGAGGATGAAGCCGGCGACAGCCCAGCCGAGACCGATCGGCGGGCCCTGGAAAAACTGCCCGATCCACGGCAGGCGGCCGAGGGTGTTGGTTAGGGCCGGCTGAATATCATCGGAGAACCAGGGCGCAAAGATGAAAAGCCCCCAGATACCGTAAATAATCGAGGGTATGCCGGCCAGTAACTCGACGGCGATGCCGATCGGACGGCGCAGCCAGCGCGGCGCGATTTCGGTTACGAAAAGCGCGATTCCGAAGCTGATCGGCACGGCGAGCACGATGGCAATCGCCGAGGTCACGAGGGTGCCGAGAATCGAGGAAGCCGCGCCGTAGTCGTTCTTGACCGGGTTCCACGCCGAGGACACGAAGAAATGGGCGCCGAAATGCTGGAAGGCCGGCCAGCCACCGTGAAAGAGCACCACGATGATGGCACCGAGCACCAGAAGAACAAGCCAGGCAAAAACCTGGGTCCCCCAGCGGAATACCGCATCGTATCGCCGCCCCCGCCGCAGCCGGGCTGCCGTGGCAAGCGCGACTGACGCGGACAAGGAACTGGCTGAAGTGTCTTCGCTCATCCGGATAAATCAGAAAAAAGGGCGGCGGGGCTTGTTGCCCCGCCGCGAGCAGATTCCGTCGTTATTGTGCCATACGCCCTGCTGGGAGGCTATCAAGGCAGGTCCTTTATCATCACCTCTTTGTGCCAGGTCGTCTTGATCAGCTTCACGACCGAGGCCGGCATCGGAATATAGTCCAGGCTGTCGGCAATGCTCCTGCCGTGCGTGAAGCTCCAGTTGAAGAAGTCGAGGACCGCGCGGACCTGACCCGGATGTTTCGGATTGGCGTGAACCAGAACGAAAGTCGCACCCGTGATCGGCCAGCTGTCTGCACCCGGCTGATCGGTCAGCATCAGGTAGTAACCAGGCGCATGGGACCAGTCGGCATTGGCGGCCGCCGCGGCGAAGTTCCTGGCCGTGGGAGCCACGCGATGACCGGCACTGTTGACCATGTCGGCGTAGTTCATCCTGTTCTTGAGTACATAGGCGTACTCGTTGTAGCCGATCGCACCCTTGATGCGGTCCACGTAGGCGGCAACGCCTTCGTTGCCCTTGCCGCCGACATTGCCGCTGGAGGGCCAATCGACGGCCTTGCCGACACCGAGCCCGGACTTCCATCCGGCGCTCACCTTGGACAGATAGTCCGTGAAGATGAAGGTCGTGCCGGAGCCATCGGAGCGGTGCACCACCGTGATGTGCAGGTCGGGCAGGTCGAGGCCCGGGTTGAGCTTCTTGATGGCGGAATCATTCCACTTCGTGATTTTGCCCAGGAAGATGTCGGCAAGGACCGGTCCCGAAAGCACCATCTGGCCGGGCTTGACACCGGGGACGTTGATGGTGGGGATGACCCCGCCCATCGCGGCCGGGAACTGGACCAGCCCTTCCTTTTTCAGCTGCTCGACTGTCAGGGGGGCATCACTGGCGCCGAAATCGACAGTGCCCGCCTCGATCTGGCGAATGCCACCGCCGGAGCCGATCGACTGATAGTTCAGCTCGACGCCGGTCTGCTTGGCGTAGCGGTCCGCCCAGGCGGAATACAGCGGGTAGGCGAAACTCGAACCCGCCCCGGTGATCTTGGTGACTTTCGAGGCATGTGCCCCCGGCGCCAGCAGCGTCACCACGCCGATGACCGTTGCAATAAGTAGCTTTTTCATCGTTAACTCCAACATTTCAATGTATTTCAGGTGTCATGAGGACTGTTGAAAATATTAAGTCGTCGTTGCGGATCAGAAAGCCGCCTGCATGAACAGGCCGATTTCCTGGTACTTGCCGCTGGTGGCACCGCCAATGGTGCCATTGGCCGTAACCACGCTGCCATTGTCCGCCTTGTCGTACTTATAAACCAGCGCGAAGCGGACCTGCTTGCTGGCTATGAACTGGAGACCCAGATTGTAGTAGGTGTTCTTGGTATCCGAATAACAGGTGGGGCTTGTGGCCGAGTTCAAGTCCTTGCAGGGCTTGAGATAATCATAGCGCGCGAACACCCCCAATGCAGGCATGAAATTGTAGCTGCCGAACACCGAATAACCGTCGGCCGAAGAGGTGTACGCCGTGGTGACGTTATTCCAGTTTTTGGCATGGAAGTACTCCACGCCGGCATTCCAGTTACCGCCTTCGTATACGGCTGCCAGGTCATAGCGCGAAGCCGTGTTGGTGGCCGGATTCTGCTGGGTATCCTGTCCGTTCTTGCCGGTGCTGCCGCCGACCAGCAGGTGCAGGCCGCCGACCGCGTTGAAGTCCAACCGGCCCGTCAGGTCCATGCCCTTGCTGCGGCCGGGGTGCTTGTAGCCGCCACCGCTGACGAGGGAAACCTGCCAGTTCACCTTGCCTTCGTCGCCCAGCAGGTGGAGGCCCCAGTCGGCCGAGTTGCCGAAATGATATTCGTCGATCAGCACATTCTCGACGTAGCGGTAGCCGTACAGGTCTTCCATGTGAGGAATCCACGGCATGTCGGCCACGCCGATGCGCAGCTTCATGCCGTCGCCGAACTTGCGCTGGGCATAGAGATTCTTGATGTAGACGTTGGTTTCACCGATAACGGACTTGTAGTTGAAGTCCGTGCGGAAGCGTACGGACCAGTCATCGTTGAAGGCCGTATCCAGGGTCAGGTAACCGCGCTTGACGTCGAAACCGTAACCCGTGGGATCGATGTTCGTGCCGTCGCTGCTGTTGCGGATATAGCTCATGTCGGAATAGATCTTCACGCCCAGCGTGGTGTGCTCGCTCAAGTAGCTCACGCTGTTCGGATCAGCGGCATAGGCCACGGTCGACAGTGTGGAGACCGCCATCAGGGCTGCAGTCGCCGCTAGTATCTTTCTCACGTTGATAACCTCCAGATGTTCATAAATGATGCAACGGCCAACCGATTCCCCAGCCGTTGGGCGCGCAGCTTAGGGAGGCTTTATGACAGCGGGATGACAGGGAAATGAACTTTATGTGGCGACGGCGCGAAAACCGGCGGTTATTCTTTTTTCATCAAGCGGTTAATGAGAGACAATGCGTCGCTGCGGAAAAACGCAGCTGAACGTTGCGCCCGCACCGGCGGCACTTTCCACTTCCAGGGCACTGTCGTGTCGCTCCAGGGCGTGCTTGACGATAGCCAGGCCCAGACCGGTTCCGCCGCTGGCGCGTGATCGCCCGACGTCCACGCGGTAAAACCGCTCGGTCAGACGGGGGATGTCCGCCACGGGAATACCCGGGCCATTGTCGCTGACGGCAAAGCGGGCGCCCTGGGCGCAAAGCGCCCAGGAAATGCTGATCTTGCTGCCGGGCGGCGTGTGCTGCACGGCATTCGTGACCAAATTGGAGAACACGCTCTGCAATTCGTTGGCCTGGCCTCCGAGGTACAGCCCCGGCGCGATATCCAGACGGATGTGATGGCGACCGCCGGAGAGCGAGTCCGCCTGGCGGGCCAGGCGTTCGAGCAGATTCGGCACATCGACCCGTTCCACCTCCGCTCGGGCGCTTTCCGATTCCAGGCGGGCCAGAGTCAACATGTCATTGACGATGTCTTCCATGCGGGCCGACTGCTGGAGCATGTCCCTCAATGGTTTTTTCCAGGGCTCCAGGTCCTTGCCGGCAATCGCGTCCTCGTGGATCATGTCGAGGTAGCCACGCAGCACCGTCAAAGGGGTACGCAGTTCGTGCGAGGCATTGCTGACGAAATCACGCCGTGTCTGCTCCAGGCGCAGGAGTTCGCGCTGGATATCGCCCCACAGTCCCCAGGCCCGCGGCGACCGGGCGATGGCCGCGCCCTTCAATCGGCGGTAGAGCAGGAACGCATTGGCCAGGTGCCACGCGAGGTAGGCCACGCTGGCAACCAGCAAGGCTGCCCAGAGGTGGCCGAAAACGAGGCCGAATACCAGGGCCAGGAGGAACCAGGCTCCCGCCAGCAGGAATTCCCGGCGCCAGGCATCCCTCACGATTGCGTCGAGAACCGGTAGCCGCTGCCGCGCACGGTCTGCACCCAATGCTCGTAGCCGTGTGGCGCCAATGCCTTGCGCAGGCGAAGAATGTGGACATCCACGGTGCGTTCCTCGACATACACGTTACGTCCCCAGACCCGGTCCAGCAATTGCTCGCGCGTGTAGACCCGCTCGGGGTGACCGACGAAGAAAGCCAGCAGGCGGTATTCGGTCGGCCCGAGTTCGACGGGTTTGCCGTCGGCGCTCACCCGCTGACCGGCACCGTCCACCACCAGGCCGCCGACCTCCATGCGCTGCTCCGCCCCGCCCGGCAGCGTGCGGCGCAGGACCGCGCGGATGCGGGCCACCAGTTCCGAGGGCGAGAACGGCTTGATCACGTAATCATCGCAGCCGAAATCGAGTCCACGCACCCGGTTTTCCTCCTCCGCGCGGGCGGTTACCATGATGATCGGCAGTTCCCGCGTCGATTCGTCGGTCTTCAGCTCGCGGGCAAAATCGATCCCGCTGGTGCCGGGGAGCATCCAGTCGAGCAGCACGAGGTCGGGAGCCTGTTCGGCAATCGCCAGCCGCGCCTCGCGGGCATCACCCGACTCGTCCACCTGGAAACCGGCGCGCTCCAGGCTGAAGCGCATCATCTGCCGGATCGGCTCTTCATCCTCGACTACCAGTATGCGTTTGTCTTCCATTGCTCCGGCTTTCCGCCTGCCCAAGGGTGCTTTTCAGTGTATTTCGGTCATGTGACTATTATGTGACAAACAGACCCCGGCTGACATAGCGGCGCTTGACTTCGCAGTACACTAGAAGTGAGTCCGAACCCACGCGTGTCATGAACGACGCCCCGCAAACCACCGAGGAACACCGCCTCCGACTGCGCAACCTGCGGCCCGAGGATCATGCCGATATCAAGGCGGTCATGGACCGCATCTATACCGGAGCGCTGGGCGGCGGCTGGAGCCGGGAACAGTACCTGTCCCAGCTCGCCCGTTTCCCGGAAGGGCAGATCTGCATCGAGGACCACGGCCGGGTGGTGGCCGCCGCCATGACGCTGATCGTGGATTACGAGCAGTACGGCGACCAGCATACCTATGCCGAAATCACCGCCGACGGCTACTTCACCACCCACGACCCCGACGGCGACGTGCTGTACGGCGCCGAGGTGTTCGTGGATCCCGACTACCGCGACATGCGCCTCGGCCGCCGGCTCTACGACGCGCGCAAGGAACTGTGCCGCCGGCTGGGCCTGCGCGCCGTTATTGCCGGTGCGCGCATCCCGGGCTACCACGACTATGCCGACAAGATGGACCCGGAGGAATACCTCGAGCTGGTGCGCCGGCGCGAGCTGCGCGATCCCATCCTGAGTTTCCAGCTCGCCAACGACTTCCACGTGCGCCGCATCATCCGCGGCTACCTGCCCGAGGACAAGGCCTCGCACGGCTATGCCACGATCGTGCAGTGGAACAACATCTTTTATACCCAGAAGCGCTCCAGTCTGATCGGCGGACGCAAGTCGATCGTGCGCCTGGGCACCGTGCAGTGGCAGATGCGCCCCATGCGCACCGTGGACGAGCTGATGCAGCAGGTTGAATTCTTCGTGGATGCACTCGCCGGCTACCAGTCCGATTTCGCCCTGTTCCCCGAATTCTTCAATGCGCCGCTGATGGGACAGTTCGACCAGAGCAACCCCGCCGAGGCGATGCGCGAGCTCGCCCAGTTCACCGACGAGATCTGCGAGCGCATGCAGCAGCTCGCGGTGGGCTACAACATCAACATCATCTCCGGCAGCCTGCCTGTCTACCGCAACCGCGAGCTCTACAACGTCTCGCTGCTGTTCCGCCGCGACGGCACCCGCGACGAGCAATACAAGCTGCACGTCACGCCCGACGAGCGTTCGTACTGGGGCGTAAAGGGCGGCGACAAGCTCAAGGTGCTGGACACCGACGTCGGCAAGATCGGCATCCTCGTCTGCTACGACTGCGAGTTTCCGGAGCTGCCGCGCATTCTGGCCGAAAAGGGAATGCGCATCCTGTTCGTGCCGCTGTGGACCGATACCAAGAACGGTTACCTGCGCGTACGCGCCTGCGCCCAGGCCCGCGCGGTGGAAAACGAATGCTACGTCGCCATCACGGGCAACGTCGGTAACCTGCCCAAGGTGGAAAACGCCGATATCCAGTACTCGCAATCGGTCGTGTTCTCGCCCTGCGACTTCGCCTTCCCCCACGACGGCATCGTCGCCGAGAGCACGCCCAATACGGAGATGACGCTGATCGCCGACCTCGACTTCAACCGCCTGCGCCGGCTGCGCAACGAAGGTTCGGTACAGAACTTCCGGGACCGTCGCCTGGACCTCTATCGGGTCCAGTGGCTGGGCGACAACAACGAGGACTGAACTGAACCACCCCCGGATCAACTCCGGGGGTGGACTTGCCGGCACTCGCCTCGCTTACGATCCGGAATTCGCCTGATGCCGGCTGTGCGTGGCGGACAGCTTGCGCATCCAGGGCAGCACCAGGATGGCGATGATGACGCAGACGATCGCCGCAAAACCCAGTTTGTTGAACAGCCCCGTGTATATCGGCAGGCTTTGAACCGGGTTGGTGATGTGCTTGGGGACACTGGCTAGCGTGGCGACCAAGCCGCCCAGATACTGCGAGATGCCGACCGCCACGAAATAGGCCCCCATCATGAAACCGCCCATGCGGGCCGGCACGTAGCGGGCGACGAAGGCCAGCCCGAGGCCGCTGACCAGCAGCTCGCCGAGCGACTGGAAACCGTAGCCGATGATCATCACCCAGGAAGAGGCCTTGCCGTTGACGGCGAAGTGGCCCGCGAGACCGTAGGTAAAGAATCCAATCGCCACCACGGCAAAGCCGAGGGCGAACTTGCCGGCGATCGACAGGTCCTTGTTGTTGCGCGCGGCCTTGTTGTATATCACGGCCAGTATCGGACTCAGGATGAATATCCATATCGGGTTCAGGGCCTGGAACTGGGCCGGCTTCCAGGTGAACAGATGCCAGCCGAACAGGTACTGGCTCCAGTCCACGTTGCGCAAAGCGAACAGGTTCATCGACGTGGACATCTGCTGGTAAAAGATGAAGAACAGCACGGTTTCCAGCGTCAGCACCAGGGCGACGATCAACCCGGAACGTTCCTCTTGACGGCTCTTGGCAATCAGGTAAGCGAAAATTCCGAGCACGACAATGGCGGCAATCCTGACGAACCATTTCGCCACCTCTTCGTAATTGAGGATGAAGGCAGACAGGAACACGATAGCAATACCGGCCACCAGCACGACACCCAGCTTCTGCATCGAGAACGGCTGGCGATCGGGCTCGGAACCGATGTGATCAAGCGTGTGCCGCATGGCGAAGTAATTGCCCAGCCCGACGATCAGGCCCACGCAGCACACGGCGAAGGCGGCATGCCAGCCAAGTCCGTGCCCGTAATGAGCATTGAAATAGTCCTTGATCCAGGGCGTGAGCAGCATCGATACCATCGAACCGATATTGACCGCCATGTAGTAAATGGTGAAGGCGCTGTCGATCTTGGAGTCGTCGCCCTCGTAGATCTTGCGCACCAGGTTGCCGGCATTGGCCTTGAACAGGCCGTTGCCGACCACGATGACGCCGAGCGCGAAAAACAGGAACAGCGGTCCGACGTTGGGCACCACCATCAGTGCATAGCCCAGACCGAGTACCGCCGCGCCGGTCAGCATGGTGCGCCGGGTGCCGAGGATCTTGTCGCCGACCCAGCCGCCGATAGCGGGAGCCACGTAGATCAGCGCCGCGGCGGCGCCCCAGGTCAGGTTGGCACGATCGTCGGAAAAACCGAGGCGTTGGACCATGTAGTACACGATGAGCGCCTGCATACCGTAGTAGCCGAAGCGCTCCCACATCTCGATGAGGAAGACGGTACTGAACGAACGCGTCTGGGATACCGGAAGACTTTGATTGGACATGACTACTTCCTGTTGATGAAACCGGGGATGGCGGCGCCTCGCGCCACGGTAACGGACCGCAGAGGCAGGCCTGGATCAGCGTGCATCTGCTAGTACGTGGTCACGCCCGCAATTGGGACAGGTGACGGTATTCCTGGGGAAACGGGGCGGCACCTTGAGCGTGGTGCCGCACGGGCAGCGGATGAAGCGGTAACCCTGCGCGCTCCACAGGGCATTGGTGGTTTCTCGCCGGCGGCTGGCGGGCGTACTCGAGGCCTCGCCCGCCGGCGAAGGCGCGCGCGCCGGAGTCGGCTTCGAATCCCGGGCTGCGCCAAAGGGCACCACACCCACGGCCCGGCCGCTGACCTGCTTGAAAGCCGTGTCGTAACCCGCATAGCTGGTATCGGCGTTCATGGCGCGCAGTACCGCGATGCGGGCCGAGATCGGGGGATGCGTGCTGGTCAGGTCGCTCATCCCCCGCCCACTCGTCTTCAGGGGGTTGGCGATATATAGCCCGGCCGTCGCCCGGTTGGCATGCGGCATCGGAATGGTGTTGGAAGCAATTTTCTGCAGCGCACTGGCCAGGCCTTCCGGGTAGCGGGTATAGCGCGCGGAAGAGGCGTCGGCAAGATATTCACGACGCCGGGACAGCGCAAAATACAGCAGCTGCGCCAGGATAGGCGCCAGGATGACCAGCACCAGGGTCACCACCATCATGATCGCCTGCGCCTGTCCACCGCCTCCGCCACTCGATGAGGTGCGACGCCCACCGGTGCCACCGCCGAACAGGAACGTGTAAAAGCCGACATCGGCAAGCATGACGATGGCACCGAGCATGACGGTCGCGAACATCATGTACAGCACGTCGCGGTTGGCGACATGGCCGATCTCGTGTCCGATCACCCCCTGCAGTTCGTCGCGGTTCAGGCGCTCCAGCAGACCGGCCGTGACGGCAATCTTGGCGCGCTCGGGACTGCGCCCGGTGGCGAATGCATTGGGCGCCTCGGTGTCGAGGATGTAGACCTCGGGCGTTTTCGGCAAACCGGCCGCTATCGTCATTTCCTCGACCACGTCGAAAAGCACCGGGTGGTCCTTCTTCTCGATGCGGCGGGCACCGCTCGCGGACAGGATCATCGCATCGCCCTGGAACCAGGTCATCAGGGCCAGAACGCTCCAGACCACCAAAGCAATTGCCAGCCCGGCCAGGGGCCGGTGCCAGAAGGCCAGCCCCAAACCGTACCCGAGCACGCCGAGCAGTATCACCATCACAGTCACCAGAATGACGGCACGGCGCTTGTTGGCCCGGATTAGTTCGAACATCTACCCCTCTCAGCTCGAAAAACTGACCTTGGGCGCCTCGCGCTCGGCGGGCGCCTCGAGCTCGAAAGAGTCGGCCTTCTTGAAGTTGGCCATGCCGGCCACGATGTTGGAGGGAAACATCTCTATCTTGTTGTTCAGTTTCATGACCGCATCGTTGTAGAACTGGCGCGCGAAGCTGATCTTGTTTTCCGTCGAAGTCAGCTCTTCCTGCAACGCGAGAAAATTCTGGTTTGCCTTCAGGTCGGGGTAATTTTCCGAGACGGCAAACAGCGAACGCAGCGTCTTGGACAGCGCATTCTCGGCCTGCGCCTGTTCGGCCACGCTGCCGCCGGTCACATTGACCGCCTGGGTGCGCGCCTGGGTTACGGCCTCGAGCGTCTGGCGTTCGTGGTTCATGTAGCCCTTGACCGTTTCTATCAGGTTCGGAATGAGGTCGTGGCGGCGCTTGAGTTGCACGTCGATCTGCGCCCAGGCATTCTTTGTCTCGTTACGCAGGTTGATCAGCCCGTTGTACTGGGCGATGAAGTAGAGAACCAACAGAACGACGATCGCGATAACGATCCATAAACCAATCATGTGCCTGACTCCTTTGAATAAGCTGGGGTATCGCCCGCTGCGGGGCGGGTAAAGGTTTCGTTCAGGAAACCCACGACGGTGGCTGCATCACTCTGGCCCTCGAGACGGCGCATCAAGGAACCCAATTCTCCGGCATCGAACCACAATCCATGCGCCTTGCAGCGATCGAGCAACAAGGTGTCGTCATCCGCTGGAGCCGCTTTCTCCATCTTGTGCCGGCACCGGGGGCACCGCCGCCGCGCCTCCTCCACCTTGCCGACCGGTCGGGCGATCATTCCCGGTTCAAGCTTTTTCCCCGCCTTGCCAGCCAGCAATTCAAGCTCGCCGGCATCGAACCACACGCCGTGGCAATCCGGACACCAGTCGACCTCGATCGACTCGCGCTCGACGACGATCAGCGGGGCCTTGCAGGCGGGGCACTTCATGGTGAAACCGGGACTTTCGCCGCGGCAAGGCAAAATCCGGCCCTGGTGGCCACTCCCCTGCCTTCGATAGCACTTATTCCCGGTTCGCCAAACACAATAGGCCCGTCACCGCCATAGCTTCGGGACAGAATACCTGCTGGCGCAGGCAACATCAATGCTCGGAATTCAGGGTCGAGAGCCCCGCCGGCCGGTGGGCAGGGGCGAAATTACGCTTTTTGCAACAGAACTCAATCGCCGGTGATCATCGGCAGATCGAGTCCGCGCTCGCCCGCCACCCGGATCGCCTTGTCGTAGCCGGCGTCGGCATGGCGCATGACGCCGGTGCCGGGGTCGTTCACAAGGACGCGGGCCAGCGCGCGCTCTGCCCGCTCGCTGCCGTCAGCCACGATCACCACGCCGGCATGCAACGCGTAGCCCATGCCGACGCCGCCACCGTGATGGAAGCTCACCCACGAAGCACCGCTCGCAGTATTCAGCATCGCGTTGAGCAGCGGCCAGTCGGCCACGGCATCGGAGCCATCGCGCATGGCCTCGGTTTCGCGGTTGGGCGAGGCGACCGAGCCGGCATCGAGATGGTCGCGGCCGATCACGATCGGCGCCTTCAGTTCTCCATTGCGTACCATTTCGTTGAAAGCCAGGCCCAGCCTGTGGCGCTCTCCGTAACCCAGCCAGCAGATGCGGCACGGCAGTCCCTGGAAATGGATGCGTTCGCGCGCCATGTCCAGCCAGCGGTGCAGATGCGTCTTCTCGGGAAACAGTTCTTTGGCCTTGGCATCGGTCTTGTAGATGTCCTCGGGATCGCCCGAGAGTGCGGCCCAGCGGAACGGTCCCATGCCTTCGCAGAACAGGGGGCGGATGTAGAGGGGGACGAAACCCTTGAAGTCGAAGGCGTTTCCGACGCCGGCGTCGGCCGCCATCGCCCGGATATTGTTGCCGTAATCGAAGGTGGGAATGCCGCGCTCGTGAAAACCCAGCATGGCCCGCACCTGCCGGGCCATCGAGCCCTTGGCCAGGCGCACGTATGCTTCGGGATTGGATTCGCGCAGTTCTGCCGCCTGCAAAAGATCGTAACCAACGGGGATGTAGCCGTTCAGCGGATCGTGGGCCGAGGTCTGGTCGGTCACCAGATCGGGGAGTACGTCACCCGCGAGAATCCGATCATAGACCTCGGCGGCGTTGCCGAGCAGACCAACCGATATCGCCTCTCCCTTGTCCGTGGCTTCACGGATCATGGCCAGGGCCTGGTCGAGGCTATCGGCCTTCCGGTCGAGGTAACCCGTTTCCAGGCGCTTGTCGATGCGCGCGGGATCGACTTCCACCGCGAGGCAGCACAGACCCGCGAACACTGCGGCCAACGGCTGTGCGCCCCCCATGCCGCCCAGTCCGCCGGTGAGCAGCCAGCGCCCTTCGGGCTGGCCCCCGTAGTGCTGACGCACAGCCTCGGCAAAGGTCTCGTAGGTGCCCTGGACGATACCCTGCGAGCCGATATAGATCCAGGAACCGGCCGTCATCTGGCCGAACATCATCAGACCCTTTTTGTCGAGCTCGAAAAAATGCTCCCAGGTGGCCCACCTGGGGACCAGGTTGGAGTTGGCGATCAGGACGCGCGGTGCGTCCTCGTGGGTCTCGAACACCCCCACCGGCTTGCCGGACTGTATCAACAGGGTTTCATTGTCTTCCAGCCGCTTCAGGGTCGCGACGATCGCATCGAAGCATTCCCAGTTGCGGGCCGCGCGGCCGATGCCGCCGTAAACGACCAGTTCTTTCGGATTTTCGGCAACCTGGGGATCGAGATTATTGTGCAGCATCCGTAGCGCCGCCTCCTGCACCCAGCCCTTGCAGGAAAGAACGGGCCCCGTCGGGGCCCGCAGTTCAACGTCTCGAAACCGGTCAGGCATCATCGCAACGCAGATCGTTGACCTTTCAACGCCTCCTGGCGGGATGCCCGGAACCATCGTCCTGATCGGCTCGAGTCTGCGCCTTTTCATGATTCGCTTTCTGTTGCGCATCATAGGCTTCGCGTGACATGCACTGCCGATTACCGAGGTGGCTGCCGATCTGGGCTTGGTAGTTACACACCTGTTGCGAACTATTATTATTCACCGATTTCTGGTCCGGATTACCCGCACAGGCCCCAACAGACAGGGAAAATACTGCAACACCGGCAATCGTCAAGATTTTATGACTCATTCTGGAAAATCCTTGGGAACGAAGATATTCAGATTAGTTTATAAGAAAGCGGACCCCAATAATAGCTGTTGCACGCATACAATAGATGCCGCGCCGAACAGTTCGGCGCTTTCAGGCTTGGCCTCAAGGAGCCCGACCATGTTGCGATCACTCTGTATTGGATTTCTGTTGCTCACCGCTGGCGCCGCCCAGGCGCTGCCCGCGCAGTTGTTCGGCGGCCTGTCCTGGCGTTTCGTCGGCCCCTACCGCGGTGGTCGCGTGGACGCGGTGGCCGGTGTAGCCGGACATCCCAACCTCGGTTATTTCGGCGCCGTGAACGGTGGCGTGTTCAAAACGACGGATGCCGGCGTTACCTGGCAGCCACTGTTCCAGCACCAATCGGTTGCCTCCATTGGCGCGATCGGCATTGCGGCCTCCAACCCCGACGTCATCTACGTCGGCACCGGTGAATCCACCATCCGTTCCGATGCAAGCTATGGCGACGGCGTCTACCGCTCTGACGACGGCGGCAAAACCTGGCACCATGCCGGGCTCGACGACACGCGCCATATCGGTCGCCTGCTGGTCGATCCCTCGGATCCCGACCGGGTCCTGGTGGCGGCCCTCGGCCACGCCTGGGGGCCGAACGCCGAACGCGGCGTTTTCCTGACGACGGACGGCGGCGAGCACTGGCGCAAGACGCTGTTTATCAACAACCATACCGGCGCGATCGACCTCACGCGTGATCCGGCGAATCCCCAGAGTATCTACGCGACCACCTGGAACGCCGAACGCACACCGTGGTTCCAATACCCCCCGCAGCAGGGTCGGGGCAGCGCCATCTACCACTCCGGCAACGGCGGCAAGACCTGGAAGAAACTGGGAATGAAAGGCCTGCCCGGCCAGCCGGGGCGTATCGGCATCGCCGTGGCACCGACCAACCGCGGGCCACGGCTGTATGCAATCGTCAGTGCAGGGCAAGGCGTCGGCGGCGCCAACAGCGCGGGACGGGGCAGCGGCATATACCGCTCCGATGACGGCGGCGCTGTATGGACGCTCGTCAACCACGAGAACCGTATCTCCGGGCGCGGCTGGTACTTCGGGCGCATTTACGTCGACCCGAAGAACCCCGACGTGGTCTACGTACCCAACACCTCCCTGTACCGCTCCACCGACGGCGGCGTGCATTTCACCGCGATCAAGGGCTCGCCGAATGGCGATGACATGCATGCCCTGTGGCTCGATTCGAAAAACCCGTCGCACATGATCCTGGGTTCGGACCAGGGCACCTCGCTCAGCCTCGACGACGGCGCCCACTGGTCGGGCTGGTTCAACCAGCCGACCGCGCAGATCTACCACATCAGCGTAAACGACCGGGTCCCCTATGACATCTACGCCACCCAGCAGGACTCGGGCGCCCTGATGATGCCCTCCCGCTCACGCGGCGGCATCATCACCAACCACGACTGGCAGCCCGTCGGAGGCGGCGGAGAATCCGGCTACATCTACCCGCGCAAGGGCGACACCACGATCCTGTACGGCTCGGGATTCGGCGGCGAGATTTCCAGCTACAGCACGATCACCCAGCTTTCGAAACAGATCTCTCCGGTTCCCATCGTGCCGTTCGGTGCCACACCGTCCTCTATCCAGTACTACTTCCCATGGAACACGGCGCTCGCGCTTTCCCCGTTCGACTCTGACACACTCTATGCCGGCGCCCAGGCGGTGCTTGAGACCACCGATGCAGGTGGCCACTGGCACACGATCAGTCCCACCCTGACGGACAAGCGCAAAAATGCCCGCTGCACGGACGCCCCGACTCGTGAATCGGCCGCCGCCTGCGGCTATTCCGTGGTGTATTCGCTCGCACTTTCCCCGCTGGAAAAAGGCATCATCTGGGCCGGCACCGACGACGGCCGCCTTTGGCTCACCCGTGACGGAGGCAAGCACTGGCGCAACGTCAGCCCCCCCCACCTGGGCCCCTGGAGCCGGATGGACACCATCGAAGTCGACTCGCACGATGCCGACAGCGCCTACGTCGCGGTGGACAGGCACGAGGTGGACGACCTCGCGCCTTACATCTACATCACCCATGACGGCGGGAAGCACTGGCGCAAGGCCGTCCAGGGCATCCCCGACGGCGCCTACGTGCATGTGGTGCGCGCCGACCCCGAACGCAAGGGTCTGCTGTTTACGGGCACCGAGCACGGGGTGTACGTCTCCTTCGACGACGGGCGGAGCTGGCAGCCGCTGCAGCGCAACCTGCCCACCACCTCGGTACGCGACCTGCGGGTGCATGCAGGCGATCTGATTGCCGCCACCCACGGGCGAGGCATCTGGATCATGGACGACATCGAGCCCCTGCGCGAAGCAAGCGAAAAAGTGGCGGACAGCACGGTGCATCTCTACGCGCCCCGCCCCGCCGTGCGTTTCCGCCTGAGCACCTACCATGCCGAAGTGCGCCCGCCGGAAGTGCCGCACGCGGCCAATCCTCCCACCGGTGCAATTATTGACTACTGGCTCGGTGACAGCGGTAATAAGCAGGTAACGCTGAGTATTTTTGATTCCGGGGACAACCTGGTGCGGCGCTACTCCAGCGCGGAGAAATCGCCCGACATGCCGCTCGCCAACTTTCCCGATTACTGGAAATCGGCACCGAACATCCTGCCCGCCAGGGCCGGCGCCAACCGTTTCGTGTGGGACCTGCGCCACACCCCGCCCGCCGGACCGGTGAATTGGGCCGGGCCGGCCGTGCTCCACCGCACGCCGCGCGGCCCCCAGGGGCCGTTGGTCGTGCCCGGTCGCTATCGGGTGGTACTCACCGTCAACGGTACCGACTACAGTGCACCTCTTACGGTGCGGGCGAATCCCTACACGGACACGAGCGGAACCGCCCTGCGAGCCAACGTGCAGTTCAGCCTCAAGCTGGTGGGCGTTATCGATGACAACGCCCGCATCCTGCAACGCGCACGGACCGCACTTGCCGCCGCCGAACAGGCCGGCGACAAGGCGCGCGTAAAACATATCAGGCACACCTTGAACACGCTCGATCTGGAAAAAACCAACAGCCAGCTGCGAGAACTGCTCGGGCGCGTATCCGCTACCGATTCGGCACCCAATCCAACGGTTGCGGACAAAGCCGGGGAGTTGCTGCACTCGAGTAAACGGATCCGCGAGGAACTCGCCGCCCTGCTCATCCCGGGGCTTTGATTAGCCGGCCGGATCGGGTTTCATGCAGCCGTAATGCAACCAGGAGGCATCATGACCGCACATTCCATTACCAGCGACTGGATCGAACTCTCTTCCGGTTTGCGGGCGTGGCAAGCGCAGCCGAAAGACGTGAAATCTCCTCCGGGCGTACTGATCTTTATCGAAGCCTTCGGCGTCAACACGCACATGCGAAAGGTAGCCGAACGTTACGCTCGTGCCGGTTATGCCGCCATTATCCCCGACATTTACCACGGCAAGACGGTGGAATACGGCGACATGGACACGGTATTACCCATCATCAAAAGCCTGGATGAAAAACGCGTCATGCACGAAAGCGCGCAGGCGCTCGATGCGCTTACCGAGGCCGGCGTGCGCTCCCGTCCCGCCGCCGTCGGTTTCTGCCTGGGGGGACGGCTCGCCTTCCGCGCCGGACTCGAACTGGGCGACCGGCTCTCGGCCGTGGTGGCCTACTACGGCGGCGGGATAGGCCCCGAGAAGGATCGCTTCGGGCGCCCGACACTCATCGGGCGCGCCGTCGAACTCGGCGTGCCGACGCTGTTCAACTACGGCGGCAGGGACGGCTCCATTACACCCGCAGAGCATGGACGGATTGCAACGGCGCTCTCGGAGGCCGGAAAACGCTACGTCCTGTCGGTCTATCCAGACGCCGGCCACGGATTCGACTGCAACGACCGGGAGAGCTACAACGAAGAGGCCTCCGCCGAAGCCTGGGCACTGACGCAGCAGTTCCTGCAACGGCATATGTCCTGAAACGACGAACCCGTTATTCAGCGTGAGTCCGCGAACAGAACCTCACGCACGAAGGGAATGGTGAGGCGACGCTGGGCGGCCATCGCCGCCTCGTCGAGTCGCGTCACGACATCGGCAAAAGTCCCCGGATCGCGCGGCAGGCGGTGCACCAGGAACTGCGCCACGGGTTCGGGCAAGTCCAGGCCGCGCGTGCGGGCCAGATGCACGGCCAGGGCGGTCAACTCGGCCTCGTCCAGCAACAGCAGCGAATAGGTCGGCCCCCAGGCCAGGCGCGAAGCCAGGTCGGGCAGTTGCAGGCCGATTTGATCGGGCGGCTCACGGTCGGCAGCCAGCCAGCGAGCCCCGCGCTCGCGCAGGGCCTCGAGCAGGCGGAACAGCGCCCGTTCCCAGGCTTCGAAACCGGCAACCCGCTGCACCGCGTCGAGGGCCACGAAATCGAGTGAGCCCCAGCCCTCGATCAAATCCGGATCGAGCATGTAGGCTTCGTCGAACGAGAGGTAGGCACAGGCCATGCCGCGTTCGTGCGCACTGCGCCAGGCCGCCTTGAGCAGGTGGGTCTTGCCCACCCCCGACGGGCCATGCAGGAAAACGATCGATTCGGAACCGCCCGCGGCCACCTCGCGAGCCGCGTCCAGCGCCGTCCGGTTCGGTCCCGCCCAGAAGGTATCGAAATGAGTCGCCGTCGCCAGGCTGAGTCCCGACAAGCCGAGTTGGCGCATCAGGACGTGCTGTCGTCGCGGGGTGTCAGGCTGCGTTCGCGCAAGAAGCGAATGCCCCAGTTGAAGAGATAGTCGCCTCCGCTCACGCACAGCGACGCGGCCAGTATCCCTACGAGAATATTCTCCCCGGCGACACCGAGCCAGGGGTGCAGGCCCTGCACCACCAACGCCACGCCAACCACGATGAGCAGGCCGGTAGTGATCTTGCTGCTGAGTGCGGGCTGGATCACGAATGGTCCGCGGCGCCAGCGGTAAATCGCGGCGCCCGATACGATCACGATATCGCGCGCGAACATCAGGCCGATCAACCACCAGGGCACCCGGTGCCCAACGGCAAGCGTGGTGTAGGTCCCCAGCACCAGCAACTTGTCGGCCGCGGGGTCGAGCAGGGCGCCGAGCCGGCTCGACCATCCCCAGCGCTTGGCAATCGCGCCATCGAGTGCATCGCTCACCCCGGCGGCGGCAAACAATCCCAGCGCGATCCCGAAACGTCCGCCGGCCAGTGCCCAGACCACCGGTACCACCATGAGCATGCGCAGTATCGAGAGCATGTTGGGCAGGTAGCGCATCAACGACTCACGGGGTATAACGTAAATTGAGTTCCGGGACCGGGAGCCCGAAGCCGGTAGCAGCGGCCGGGGCAAGCGTGGTATCGGGGCGCGCGGCTTGCGTGAACGTACCGGAGACGGTCAACGCCCGGGCCAGATCGTTGGGCGATCCCGCATAGCCCACCCGGAAACGCACCACCTCGCCGCGCACGGCGCCCGGCGTAACAGCGCTCACGCCGGGCACGCCGGCAAAGAGCTGTTCCACCTGGGTCAGGTCGGCAAGCGAGCGTATACCCGTCACTACAACCCTGACCTCCCCACTGCCGCCGGTCCCGCCGACATAGGCCAGTTGTCGGGCAAGCAGCGTCGCCGCCTGCGCCACAGCCTGTGCGCCAGCCGCCTGGGGCGTGGCGGCCGTCAGCTGATAGGGCGCCGAACTGTGGCCGAAGACCAGGGTCCACTGGCTGGTCACCCCCAGATCGGTGGCCTGGATATCGCCCACCAACATGGCACGAGCCCCGTATCGCGTACTTGCCGCGCGCAGTGCGGGCAGATACAGGGTGCGGATATCGAAAGCGGATACCTGCTTCTGGTCGGTCAGGTCCATCAACGGAAGCACCAGTGGCAGGCCCCGCTCGTTAGCACTCTTGCGCATCACCGCCACGACGGGATCGTTGGGGTTGTCGGCAATGATATTGTCCGCGTTCAGCACCCAGGCCACTACGGTGGGCCTGCCCTGCCCCCAGGTGCCCTGCCCCGTCCGGGACAGCGCCTGATCGACCGCCTTGGGATCGAAATGCGCCCACAGCGTCTGCCCCCCGCCCCGGGCGGGCGGCACGTTGCGGTATCGATACTCGACTACCAGGTTGCCGGCATTGTCGAGCACGGGCGCAAGCGCGGCCACCTGGGCGGCATCGGGATTGCCGCTGACCTTTACGAAAACCTGTGCGAGATCGCGGGAAAACGCCTGCTTGCGGGACGCGGCGGATTGGTCCGGGACCGGGGTGGCCGCGGAATACAGGTCATCCTTGCCCTGGGACAGGGACGCCGAACGGGCGGGAGGCGACATACCGATGCAGCCAACCAGCAAGGCCGCCAGGGTCAGGATCAACGCGGTGACGGAGTTCGGGTTTCTCCCCGATGGACGTTCATGCTGGATCATGCGCAAAGAGTAAGGGCGTCAAAGCGGGCGACAATTAAGCCTAGTGTACTGCCCATCCGCAATCGATCCCATCTGCCGAGGCGACACAAGGGGAGCGCAACAACCCGCAATATGGAGGCACCGCGGACAAATTCGCCGGATTTCGATCGATTACAGTGCAGTAGATTGGGCCAAAGGCCGCTAAAATAGCATAATTACAGGCTTGGCTCATCGCTTCATGACTGAACTTTCACCCCACTATCGGGCCGCCGGCGTGGACATCGATGCCGGTGAAGCCCTGATCGAGCGCATCAAGCCGCATGCGGCCTCCACCCGGCGCGAAGAGGTGCTGACGGGACTGGGCGGATTCGCCAGCCTGTTCCGTTTCCCGGCCGAACGCTACCGCGACCCGGTACTCGTCTCCGGGACCGACGGAGTGGGCACCAAGCTGTCGCTGGCGCTCACCGCCGATCGCATCGACGACCTGGGACGCGACCTGGTAGCGATGTGCGTCAACGACGTCGCGGTAACCGGGGCTGAACCCCTGTTCTTTCTCGACTACTTCGCGACCGGCAAGCTCGACCCCGAGCAGGGCGAACGCCTCATTGCCGGTATTGCCGCAGGCTGCCGGGATGCGGGTTGCGCGCTGGTCGGCGGCGAAACCGCGGAGTTGCCCGGACTCTACAGCGGCCGCGACTTCGATCTCGCCGGCTTCTGCGTGGGCGCGGTGGAACGTGACGCGATTCTCGACGGCACGGCCGTGAAACCCGGAGACGTGGTGCTGGGCGTCGCTTCCAGCGGTCCCCACTCCAACGGCTATTCGCTGATCCGCCACGTGCTTTCGCAGAGCGGCGCACGACTGGACGAAACGCTGGCCGGACGCCCCCTCGCCGACTGGTTGCTGGCGCCCACCGTGATCTACGTCCGCGCGATCCGTGCCCTGCTGGATGCGGTGCCGGTACATGCCCTGGCGCACATCACCGGCGGCGGCATCACCGACAACCTCCCACGCGTGCTGCCCGCGGGCTGCGGCGCCCGCATCGATACCGACGCCTGGCCGCGTCCGCCCGTGTTCGACTGGCTGCGCGAACGGGGCGACATTTCCGGCACCGAACTCTACCGCGTGTTCAACATGGGCATCGGCCTGGCCGTGGTTCTGCCCGCCGAGTCCGCCGAGTCCGCGCTCAAGGTGCTCGAGGGACTGGAGTTGAAGGCATGGCCCATCGGCAGCGTCGAGTCCGGCGACGGCGAGGTCCGATACGCCCCGGCATGAAGAATTCCCGATGCCGCGTCGTCGTGCTCGGCTCGGGGCACGGCAGCAACTTCGAGGCACTGGTCGCGGCGGCCAACGCCGATTGGCTGATCGTGGCCGCGGGCAGCGACAGAGCCGATGCCCCCCTGCTCGCCCGGGCTGCACGGCACGGCATTCCCGGTTTCTACCGCGAACCGGCGGCCTATCCCAACCGCGAGGCCCATGACGCGGCACTCGCCGCGGCGCTCGCGCAACGGGCGCCGGACCTGGTGCTGCTCGCGGGCTACATGCGCCTGCTCGGCCCCGCGGTGCTCCAACCCTGGCATGGCCGCATGCTCAATATCCACCCCTCGCTGCTGCCCGCCTGGCCGGGCCTGCGCACGCATGAACGTGTTCTGCGGGCCGGAGAACGGGAGCACGGCGCCACCGTGCACTTCGTTACGGCCGAACTGGATTCCGGCCCCCGCATCATCCAGGGCCGGCTTACCGTCGGGAACGGAGAGAACACCGCCACACTCGCCGAACGCGTGCACCGGCTGGAACATTACATTTACCCCAAAGCCGTGGGCTGGTACGCTACCGATCGACTGAAGCTGGGAAAGGACATGGCCATACTTGACGACACGCCCCTTGTCGATCCCGTGATCATCGAGGAAGCCGCGTGCGCCGGGTAGCCGCCCGCTTCGGCCTCAGTGCCGGCATGATCCTGGCCGCGTTCGCGGTTCGTGGCGCACCCGCCCCGCCCCCGGCCACTCCACCCGCTTCAAGTCCGGCCGGCGCGACAGCCGGGCTGCCGGCCACATTGGGCATCCCGCCCTTCGAGATGCGTTACCGCGTGCTGCGCGACGGCTGGCACCTCGGCAATGCCACATTCACCCTGCAGCCGGCCGAAGACGGTACCTGGCTGTTCAAGTCGCAGGCCAGCGCATCGGGACTGGCGGCGCTGTTCGTTCACTCGACTTTCAGCGAACGCAGCCACTTCGCACTGCACGATAACCGGCTGCAACCCCTGAGCTATACTTACACCGACAGCGGCAGCCCATCACACAACGAAGCCATCCGCTTCGACTGGGCCACCGGCCAGGCACTCGATACCAAGGGCGACAAAACCGCGCAGATCGCCCTCGCGCCCGGCATACTCGATCGACTCACCGTGCAGCTGGCGCTCTCCCGACAGCTCGCAGCCGGCCTGACCCTGCCCTCGAGCTGGGCCGTCGTCAATGGCCGAGAACTCAAGCACTACCACCTCGAACGCAAGGGCAAGGACGTGCTCGCCACCCCCGCGGGCGATTTCGACACCGTCATCGTCGCGCGCAAGGATCTCGAGTCCGGACGCACCACCACCTTCTGGCTGTCGCCAAAATACGGCTGGCTCCCGGTCAAGATGCAGCAGAAGGAACCCGGCAAGGCCACCATTACCTTCGTACTCACCAAACTCACCTGGCTGCATCCGTAGCCCCACGGATCGTGGCGAACACCGCCCGCGTTCAAGCTGTCGAGCGCAGTAGCTTCCACGTCACCGGTCAGGCGTGGGGCAGCGTCACGCCCTTCTGCCCCTGGTACTTTCCCTTGCGGTCCCGGTACGACACGTCGCACGGCTCATCGGATTCGAAAAACACCATCTGGGCCACGCCTTCGTTGGCATATATCCTGGCGGGCAGCGTCGTGGTGTTGGAAAACTCCAGCGTGACGTGCCCTTCCCACTCGGGTTCGAGCGGCGTCACGTTGACGATGATGCCGCAGCGCGCGTAGGTGGACTTGCCGAGACAGATCGTGAGCACGTTGCGCGGAATCCGGAAATACTCCACCGTGCGCGCCAGAGCGAAGGAGTTGGGCGGGATCACGCACACGTCGGCCTGCAGGTCGACGAAGCTCTTCTCGTCGAATGCCTTGGGATCGACGACCGAGGTGTTGATGTTGGTGAAGATCTTGAATTCATCGGCGCAGCGCACATCGTAGCCGTAGCTCGACGTACCGTAGGAAACGATGCGCCTGCCCTCGTGCTCGCGCACCTGGCCCGGTTCGAACGGTTCGATCAAGCCGTGTCCGGCAGCCATGCGGCGTATCCAGTGATCGGATTTCACACTCATTGCGGGGGTCCTCATTCCATGACGATATCGGGGCCGGCACGGGTGCTGCGGCTGCGAAGTGCCAGTACGGCGGCGGTCTTGAGTGCCGCCGCACGGTAATCGGCGGCATTGTCGCTCGTGGGGTCGGCGACCACGCTCGGATGCCCGGCATCGGCGTTGGCCTGGATGCGCGGGTCGAGCGGTATTTGGCCCAGCAGCGCCACCCCGCTTTCCTCGGCAAGGCGGGCACCGCCGCCGGCGCCGAAAATCTCGGTCACTTCGTTGCAGTGCGCACAACGGAAGCCGGACATATTCTCGATGATGCCGAGCACCGGCACTTCCACCTTGCGGAACATGGCCAGCCCCTTGCGGGCATCGGCCACGGCGATCTCCTGCGGGGTGGTGACGATCACGGCGCCTGCGACCGGCACCCGCTGGGCGAGCGTCAACTGGATGTCGCCGGTGCCGGGCGGCATGTCCACGATCAGGTAATCGAGCTCGCCCCAGGCCGTGCCCGAAAGTAGCTGGGTCAGTGCCTGGGTGACCATCGGGCCACGCCAGATCATCGGCGTTGCAGGATCCACCAGGAAGCCCGCCGACATGACCTTCAGCCCGAAGGCGGACAGCGGCTCCAGCTGCTTGCCGTCGTGCGAATGAGGATGCCCGCTGAGCCCGAGCAGGCGCGGCTGGCTGGGCCCGTAAATGTCGGCATCGAGCATGCCGACGCGGGCGCCCTCGTCGGCCAGGGCCAAAGCCAGGTTGGCGGCTACCGTCGACTTGCCTACCCCCCCCTTGGCCGAAGCGACGGCGAGCACGTTCTTGATGCCCGCCAGGCGCACCACGTTGGGCTGAACCGGGTGGGCTCGAATCTCGGGTTCCAGGGTCACCTCGACCTTCGCCCGCCCCGCCGCCGGCGCCAGCGCCTCGGCCATCCGCCCGGCGGTGGCGGCGCGGGAGCGGCGCAGGGGATATCCCGGCTGCACGCGCAACCCGACGCGCTGCGCCGTTATGTCCCATTCCACCGGCCAGCCGGCGGCGGAGAAATCCCCGCCGAGCCAGGGCTCGGGACTGGAATTTAGCGCGGCTTGCAGTTGGTTGCGGTCGGGTGCGGTCACACGCGGTCTGCCGGTTCGTTGATGCGACGGATTTTATCAGTCCGTGCGGCCCCGGCTTTCAACGCACGCGGCGCATCACGGCGAGAGTCGCAAGCGCGAGCAGGACAGTAGGCGCCCAGGCCGCGGCGAGTGGCTGCATGTGAAAGGCTTGCCCGGCCTCCAGCATGGTCTGATCCACGAGGTAATAGACGAGGCCGATCACAACGCCCAGCGCGAGACGCTGGCCGGCACCGGTAGAGCGCATCCTGCCCAACGCAAACGGCAGTGCGAGCAGCACCATCAGCCACACCGCGACCGGGACCGAGACCTTGTGCCAGAAAGCGATTTCGTAACGCGCGGTGGCCATGTGATTGGCGCGCAGGTAACCGAGGTAGTCGAGCAGTCCGCGCCAGGACAGGTTCTCCGGGCTGACCACCAGCGTGCGAAAAGTCGCGGGCTCGACGAAGTCCGGCCATGGCTGTTCGGCCGTCTCGATCCGCGTGACGCGCGCGGCATCGAGATGAACGCCGCGAACCTTGTGCAATGTCCAGCCGCCGCCGGCGTAGGTCGCCTCGGCGGCATGGCGCACTTCGGTGATTGTCGCCTTCGGGCCCAGCGTAAAGACATCCACATCGGCCAGGTGCGTCGGGTTGTCGACCTTGAGCACATGCACGATGTCCTGCCCGGCCCTGAGCCAGACGCCGCCGGGTCCGACCGCATTGATCTGGGAATAGAGCTTTTGCACGCGCAGGGTCTCGGCCACGCGCTTGGCCGGCGGTGCGACGAATTCTCCCAGCACGACCGCCGCGATCGCCAGCAGCACACCGGCCCAGGACAGGGCGCGCGCCAGGCGCAAAAGGCTCGCCCCGGAGGCACGCAGCATCACCAGCTCCCCGTGTGCGGCCAGCGAGCCAAGCGCGAATACGGCGCCGATGAGCGTTGCCACCGGCAGCATGTCGTAGGCGGTCTGCGGCATGGTGAGCGCCGCGTAGGCAAAGGCGGTACGCGCGGTGAATCCGCCGCTGCCGATATTGTGGAGCTGGCTCAGTACCGTAAGCAGGAAGGCCATGCCGACCAGGGCCAGCAACGCCACCATGACGCCCAGCAGGACCGTGCGCGACAGGTAGCGGTCAACCTGCATGCCCGGCTCCCGGGATAGGGCGCGTCCGGCGACGCCCGAAGCGTTGCCACAGCAGGAACAGGCCGAATGCGAGCGCCAGCGCCGGCACCCACCATACGCCCAGCGCCGTGCCGACTTCTCCGTGCGCCACCCAGATACGCGCCACGCCCAGCAGGTTGAAGTAAATAAGGTAGACCAGAATCGCCGGCACCAGGCGCGCATAGCGGCCCTGGCGCGGACGCATGTGGGCCAGCGGCACGGCGATCAGCATCAGCAGCAGCGCGGTCAGCGGCTGCACCAGACGCCACTGCAGCGTGGCTCGGGCGCCGGCATCAGCGAGCCCCGTCAATTCGGCGGTGGACATGCGATCGTAATCGGTCTCGCTGGTAGTCCCCTGGCCGGGCGGCTGCACCAGGAGACGGGCGCTGCCGAACCGGGTCAGCGTCCAGTCGAGCGTGACCGGGCTGCCTTCGTAACGGTTGCCGGGGCCCAGTTCGAGGTGGCGCTCTCCTTCAGGTGTGGTCACCAGGCGGCCGTCGTTTGCGGTAATGAGTACCGGTTTCCCGTCCTGGTTCATCTCGGCGAATACCGAATGCAGCGTGTCGTTCGAATCGATGTTCCCGGCATAGAACACGCCCTGCCCACCGGCAAGGGATTTGAACTGGCCCGCCTCCAGCACACTGACCTGCGCCTGGTTCTGGGCGTGCACTTCCATCCGGTGCGCCATGGCGTGCGCCCAGGGCGAGGCCCACAGCGCGAGCAGCGCGAGCAGAACCGCGGCCGATGCACCGAGCAGGATGAACGGGCGATACAAGCGCGTCGGGGTCAACCCGCAGGCAAAGGCCGACACGGCTTCCTGGTCGCTGTAAAACCGCCCCAGCGCGAGAACGATCGCGAGAAACAAGCTGACCGGGACAATGATCTCGAGCAGGCCGATGACGCTCAACCCGAGCAGAGCGAAAGTGGCCGCGGGCGGGATCTGTCCTGCCGCCGCCTCGCCCAGATACACCGCGAAACGATTGACGACCACCACCAGCACCAGTACGGCCGCGACCGCGCCCCAGGTCATGGCCGTCTCGCGCGCCACGTAGCGGCCGAAGATACCCAGTCTCACGTCCCGTCTCCGCCACGGCACAGGCCGGCATGGGCGCGGCGCCGTCGGGGCGGCACGGCACCCGCAAAGGGGCATCCGTTAAACTTGACCGATCCTGTCCACGCAAGAGGGTCTTTCCCGGGACCCGTGGACAGCAACGACTCACTGACCAGGACTTTGGAGATTTTCATGGAATACAGCGTCAAAAGCAGCGCAGCCACCACACTGAAGACGTCATGTCTGGTGGTGGGAGTGTATCAGGGCGGCGAGCTCGCGCCGTCCGCGGCCAGCCTCGACAAGGCCGCCAGGGGCGGGCTGAAGCGCCAGCTCGGCAATCATTTCGACGGCGAAACGGGACACACGCTGCTGAGCGGCGATATCAAGGGCATAAGCGCCGAGCGTGTGCTGTTTGTCGGGCTCGGCCAACGCAGCAAATGTGATGCGCTCGCCGTGCGCAAGGCCGCGGCCGCCTCCATCAAGGTGCTGCTCGACCTGGGCGTTAGCGAAGCCGCCAGCCTGCTGGCCGAGTTGCCGGTGAAGGACGCCGACAGCGAACATCTGGCGCGGGCGGTGCTCGAAGCCAGCGAACAGGCGATGTATCGCTTCGACCGGATGAAATCGAAGCCCGCGAAGAAACCGCGGCTCAAGCGCCTGACACTGCTCGTGGCCTCGCGCGGTGCCGCCAACGCCGCCAGGCGCGGACTGACAACCGGCACCGGCATCGCCCGCGGCGTGACGGTCGCCCGGGACCTGGGCAACCTGCCGGCCAACGTCTGTACCCCTTCCTACCTGGCCGGCGAAGCCCGCAAGCTCGCCCGCACATACCCGGCACTCAAGGTGCGGGTGCTGGGCGAGGCGGAAATGAAACGCCTCGGCATGGGCGCGCTGCTCGGCGTCTCGCGCGGCAGCCGCCAACCCCCGAAATTCATCATCTTCGAATACGCCGGCGGCACGCGTGGAGACAAGCCGATCGCCCTGGTGGGCAAGGGCGTCACCTTCGATGCCGGCGGCATTTCGCTCAAGCCGCCCGCGCGCATGGACGAGATGAAATTCGACATGTGCGGCGCCGCCAGCGTCTTCGGCACCCTGGTCGCGGCATGCGAGCTCGAGCTTCCCATCAATCTCGTCGGCCTCGTTCCCGCGGTGGAAAACCTGCCCGGCGGCAACGCGACCAAGCCGGGCGACATCCTGACCTCGCTTTCGGGCCAGACGATCGAAGTGCTCAACACCGACGCCGAGGGCCGACTCATCCTCTGCGACGCCCTCACCTACTCGCGGCGTTTCAAGCCGCGCACGGTGGTGAACATGGCCACCCTGACCGGCGCCTGCGTGGTCGCGCTCGGACACCATGCCAGCGGCCTGATGAGCTATGACGACAAGCTGGCCGGAACCCTGCTCAACGCCGGGGAACGTGCGGGCGACCGCGCCTGGCGGCTGCCGCTGTGGGACGACTACCAGCCGGAACTGAAGAGCAACTTCGCCGACTTCGCCAACGTCGGCGGCCGAGAAGGCGGCGCCATTACCGCCGGCTGCTTCCTGTCGCGCTTCACCAAGGGCCTGCACTGGGCGCACCTGGACATCGCCGGCACCGCCTGGCTCACCGGTGCCAGGAAAGGCGCAACCGGCCGTCCGGTTTCCCTGTTAGTGGAATGGCTGCGGGAGGAAAGCGGGCAGGCGTGACGCGGATCGATTTCTATATCACCAGCAATGAGGAAGCGCTCGGTCGCGAGCGCTTCGCCTGCCGCCTGGCGCACAAGGTGTTCGGACTCGGCCAGCTGCTGCATATTCACGCCGGCGACGAAGTCCAACTGGCCCGGCTGGATGAGCTGCTGTGGACGTTCAGCGACACGAGCTTCCTGCCGCACGCCCGTCTCGGCGCCACGCCGGCCGCCCCGATCACGCTCGACCACGAACGCGCCCCTGAGCCCGTTCCCGAGTTGCTGATCAACCTGGCGGACGAGGTGCCGGCCTTTTTCAGCCGCTTCGCCCGCCTTGCCGAAGTGATCGGAGTCGATGCCCCCGCCCGGGAAACGGGACGCGAACACTTTCGCTTTTATCGCGATCGCGGCTATGCTTTACAGGTTCACAATGTCTGACTCGTACGACCCATGACCCAGGAACGCAAGAACCCCCATCTTTCCGGCATCGCCTCCGATCCCGGGCAGGAACGCATTCCAACGCTGTCCGAAGTGGTAGCGCCAGATATTTTCGACAGCGATCTCCCGGCCCCCGGCCGGGAACCTGGGTCCACCACTGCCCCGGGCGACGGCAACGATAACGCCGACGACTTTTCCTCCCCGCTCGATAACGGCTCGGACCGGCTCCGCCTCGACGATTACGACTTCATCGAGGAACTGGCAAATGAAAACCCACCTGCTCCGCACACGGCACCATCACCGGAACCCGGCGCACCGATCATTAGCGTCGAGGAGATCGAGTCTCTGTCCGACCGCGTGCTCGACCGGATCGCCCCGGCGCTACGCGAGGCCGTGACCGCCGCCCTCACGGAACTGCTTGACCGCCAGGACCGGGGCCGCAACTGATACGCCCCGTCCACTGCACCGCACTCGATTAACCATGAGCCATACATGCATCACGCCCCGTTTTTCGACGCCTGCCGTACCGAAGCATGAAGCCTGAGACGATGGAACGCACATACGAACCCCGAACCATCGAAAGCGCGCTTTACGCGTGGTGGGAAAAGAACGGCTATTTCGAGCCGTGCGGCGAAGGCGAAGCCTACGCCATCATCCTGCCGCCGCCCAACGTGACCGGAACGCTGCATATGGGCCACGCCTTCCAGGCCACGCTCATGGACATTCTCATCCGCCATGCACGTATGTGCGGCAAGAGCACGCTGTGGCAACCGGGCACCGACCACGCCGGCATTGCCACCCAGATGGTGGTGGAGCGCCAACTGGCCGCCGAGAACAGTTCACGCGCCGAGGTCGGGAGGACGGCCTTCGTCGAGCGCGTGTGGCGGTGGCGGCACGAATCGGGCGGCAACATCCAGCGCCAGTTCCGGCGTCTCGGCGCCTCGCTCGCCTGGTCGCGGGAATTGTTCACGCTGGACGAAGGCCCGGCGGCAGCCGTGGCGGAGACCTTCACGCGGCTTTATGACGCGGGACTGATTTACCGCGGCAAACGCCTGGTTAACTGGGATCCGGTACTGCAGACGGCACTCTCCGACCTGGAAGTGGTGAACGAGGAAGAAGACGGTTCGCTGTGGTACATCCGCTATCCGTTCGCTGACCGCGACGGCGGTCTCACGGTCGCCACCACGCGCCCCGAAACGCTGCTCGGCGACGTCGCGGTCGCCGTGAATCCGAATGACGAACGCTTCGGCCGGCTCGTGGGGCAAAGCCTGCGCTTGCCGCTCGCCGGGCGAGAGATACCGGTCATCGCCGACGAACATGTGGACCCGGAGTTCGGTACCGGCTGCGTGAAGGTGACGCCGGCGCACGATTTCAACGACTGGGCCATCGGCGAACGCCACCAGCTCGAGCGCATCAACGTGCTAGCCGCCGACGGCAGCCTGCTGGCAGAGGCCGAGGCCTACCGCCCGGGCGCGATGAGCGAACCGCAGGCACTGCCGCTGCCCGGGGCTTACGCCGGACTGGATCGCTTCGATGCACGCGAACGCATGATCGCCGACCTGCACAGCGAGGGCGTGCTCGTGAAGACCGAACCGCACAAGCTCAAGGTGCCGCGGGGCGACCGCACCGGCGCCGTGCTCGAGCCCTGGCTCACCGACCAGTGGTTCGTGGACCTGACCCGCGAGCAACGCCTCGACGGCCAACCCGGACCGGGCGGTCTGGCGGCGATCACGCGCCCGGCCATCGAGGCCGTGGCATCGGGGCGCACCCGCTTCGTGCCCGGCAACTGGTCGCGCACCTACTTCAACTGGCTGAAGAATATCCAGGACTGGTGCATCAGCCGCCAGCTCTGGTGGGGCCACCAGATCCCGGCCTGGTATGACCCGGACGGCGGTGTCCATGTCGGTCGCGACGAGGCCGATGCCCGCAAGCGTTCGAACCTGGGAGAGGATATCGAACTCACCCGAGACGACGACGTTCTGGACACCTGGTTTTCCTCCGCCCTGTGGCCGCTGACCACCCTCGGCTGGCCCGAGCGGACGAAGGAACTTGCCGCCTTCTACCCGACCGACGTGCTTGTTACCGGCTTCGACATCATCTTCTTCTGGGTCGCTCGCATGGTCATGATGGGCCTGTACCTGTCCGGCGATGTTCCTTTCCGCGAGGTTTACGTGCATGGATTGATCCGCGACGAGCACGGCCAGAAGATGTCCAAGTCCAAGGGCAACGTCCTCGACCCGATCGATCTCATCGATGGCATCGACGCCGACTCGCTCGTGGGCAAGCGCACCGCCGGCATGATGCAGCCCCGCCTCGCCGAGCGCATCGCCCGCACCACGCGCAAGAGCTTCCCGCAGGGCATCGAGGCCTACGGCACCGACGCGCTGCGTTTCACCTTCGCCGCCCTCGCCTCCCCCGGGCGCGACATCAACTTTGACCTGGGGCGCATCGGCGGCTACCGCAACTTCTGCAACAAGCTGTGGAACGCCACCCGCTTCGTGCTCATGAACGTGGAATCGGCGCCCGCCGCGCCCGCCGGACTCTCCGCCGCCGATCGCTGGATCCGCTCCCGCCTGGGCGCCACCATCGCCGCAGTGGACGAGGCTCTGGAGCACTACCGAATGGACCTCGCGGCACAGGCGATCTACGACTTCACCTGGTCCACGTTTTGCGACTGGTACCTGGAATTGTGCAAGCCCGCGCTCAATGCCGGCGGCGAGGTCGCGAACGCGGCGCGGCACACCCTGATCACCGTGCTCGAGGCGCTGCTGCGCCTGATGCACCCGCTTATGCCCTTCATCACCGAAAGCCTGTGGCAGCAGGTCGCGCCGCTGGCCTCGTGCAGCGGCGAAACCATCATGCTCGCGCGCTGGCCCGAGGCATCGTCATTCGCGCGGGACGGGAAAGCCGAGGCTGACGCCGAGTGGCTTCAGTCGGTGATCGGCGGCCTGCGCCAACTGCGCTCAGAACTGGGCCTCGCCCCGGGCAGGAAGGTCCCGGTCGGCGTTTACGGGGCCGGCCGGGACACCCGCCAACGGCTGGAAAGACACCATGATGCAATCGAGTTCCTGGCCCGCACCGAGTCGCTCCGCCCGTGCGAGGGCGAGGTACCGGAAGCGACCGCGACCGCTGTCATCGGCGAAGCGACCCTCGCTGTACCGCTTGCCGGCCTGATCGACGTAACAGCCGAGCTGGCCCGCCTGGACAAGCTCATCGCCCGCCTCGAGGCCGAGTGCGAACGCCTGGACAGGAAGCTCGGCAACGAGTCCTTCCACGCCAAGGCGCCGGAGGCCGTGGTCGCCCAGGAAGAGGCGAAGCGCGAGCGGGCCGCGGGCGAACTCACCCGCTACCGCGAGCAACGCAACCAGATGACCACCCTCGAAAGCTAGCCTGTGGCGGTTGCGGCGTGCCGCACCGCAGATCGGGGACCGGTTTGAGCCGGTTCCCGATCCTCATTGCTCGGACCCGGCGGCGCCGCGCCCGAGCAACTTGCGCAAACCGGCCTTCGCCCCCGGCCCGAGCATGGATTTCGCCACGCCCCTGGCCCGCGCCCGATGCATCTGCAGGGTATCGCCGAGCGTGACTTCCAGCAGAGTAACTCCGGGCGCGGCCAACGCCTTGCGCAATACGGCGCCCGGCTCGTCATCGAGGCGCAGATAGGCCGCGCCGATTGCCGCAGCCAGGCCGGCAACATCCATATTCGGCACCGCGGTGCCGAAAGCGTGGCCGGACGCGGCGAGTTGCTGGTTACGGATCGCGCCGAGTGCGCCGTCCACGAACACGATGACGGTCAGGCGCAGGCGCTCGCGCACGGCCGTGAGCAGTTCCAGTCCGGACATCGCGAGCCCGCCATCCCCGATCAACGCAACCACCGGACGATCAGGATCGGCCATGCATGCCCCGATGGCGGCACCGATTCCGAAGCCCATGGACTGCAGGTTGGTTGGCAGAATCAGCCCGCGCGGGCACAGCACGCGGAAATGCCGGCGCGCGAGATCCTGATGCTGCCCGGAATCGGTAACCAGGCAGGATGTGCGTGGCATCGCATCACGCAAGGCGGCGAAGAACGCCTCCGGCTTGCCGGAAGCCACGCCATGGATCCGCGGCTCGACGGTGTCCTGCACGTTCTCCACGCGGCAACGATTGCGCCATTGCGCGATTTCTTCCGCGCTGAATCCGCGTGCTGCCGTGTCCCCCGTTCCAAGCCGAGGCAGCAAGGCCGCCATGAAGTCGCCCGCTTCGGCCCGAATCGCAAGGCGCGCCGGATAGTTCGCGCCGAGCACCGGCTCAGATGCGTCGACGTGAATCAGCTTGTCCCGCGGTATGCACAAGCGGAAGCCACGGCTTCCATTGTGGGAGAACTTGCAGCCGATCGCCAGCGTCAGGTCGCTGGCCTCGATCAGCGAATTCAGGGTCGCGATGCGGTTGCCGCCGAGTTCGAACCCCAGCGACAGCGGATGGTCTTCGGCAACGGCGCCGCGCCCCGAGGCCGTAGTGACAACAGCGGCATTCAGGCGCTCGGCCAGTTGCGTGGCAAGATCCGCCGCTCCGTGGCAACCCTGGCCAAGCAGCAGCACGCAACGCGGTGCCTCGGTGACGGACTCCGCCGCCCTGGCGATGTCGGTGGCATCGACGGCGGTTGCACGGTCCGGCGTCGACTCTGCTTCGATGCCGCAGGTTTCGTCCCACACGTTGTTTGCCACCTGCACCAGTACCGGCCCCGGTTCGCCCGCGAGGCATTCGGCGTACGCACCGGATATCGCCGCCGCCCCCTCTTCGGCATGTTCCACACTGAACAGGCGCTTGACCAGCGGCGCCGCAATCGCGGCCTGGTCAAGCGCCTGCAGCTGGAACGCCCGGCCGGGCGAAGCCGCGGGCGTACAGGTGAGATGAATCAGCGCAGCGGAATCGAGCGCAGCCTCGGCCAGGCCGGTCAACGCCCAGGTAAAGCCGGGACCGGGAATGGTGAGCAGCACGGCGGGCTTCCCCGATGCGCGATAGTAGCCGTTTGCCATCATCGAGGCCGATAATTCGTGAGTGGCGACGGTCGTGCGCAGTGTCGACGTTCGAAGCGCTTCGAACAACCCGACAGTCTGGGTACCGGGCAGGCCGAACACGTGCTCGATACCGGCGCGCTGCAGCGCAGTGCAGAGCAGTTTTGCGCCGGTAGTCCTGGAGGGGTTCATCGTGCTGTCGTTCTGCGCAAGGCGGGGAGGATGGGCAGCAGGCGCCGCTTCACGCGCCCCGGGAAGCTCGCCCCGAACTGGCCGACCCGGAACGGGATGTGATCCCGGCGCGACACCTGGAGATTCAGGACCAGATCCCCGCCCAGCTGGCTCTTGAAACGCGTCACAGGATTCAGTTCGGCATCGGTCAGGTCATTGGCCCGGTAACCGGCACGGGCAAGATCCTCGAACACCGACCAGCGCAGAAACGACGACGCGCCGAGTCTGAGGAATTCACCATCGGCGGCAGCGCAGACCGTATGCGTGACCGGGTGCGGCCCCGTCAACACCAGTTGGCTGGCGGCCACGCGCCCGTCCGGCAGGCGCGCATGATAGAGGCGCGCGAGCCCGTTGGCCTGCAGGGTTTCCACAAAGCGGTGGAATGCATCGCGCGGCAGGTACACCGGTGATCCCTTGCGCTGGTGGGTCTGCAGGTGCAGGCGATAGAACGCATCGAAATCGTCATTCTGCGTGAGATAAAACCCGCGTTCGCGGCAGCGTTCAACCAGGCGCCGTTGGTCCTTGTGAACGCGCGACCAGGCGACAGCCAGGTCGGCGACATCCACCACGTAACTCCAACTCGGCCACGACACCCAACCGCACGCGGCAAAGGGCCGCAGGTCAGTAACCGTGGAACGGCTCTTTATCCGCAGGCGAGCGTATGGCAGATCCGCCAGCGCCCGCTCGAGGGCGGCCAGCGTGTTCAGATGCCATTCGGCACACTGCGCAGGGGATTTCGCCTCATGCGGCACCAGCACAAAACCGTTGTAATAGAGCAACAGGCGCGGAGAGACCCAGGTTCCGAATGCCGATTTCTGGCGGTACAGCGCGATTCCGCCTACCAGGCGGCCATCGCGCTCGGCAGCAAGCACCTCGTATCGGCCGCCCGTCGCCGCACACAAGGCATCCAGATAGGACGGCAGCGAATACACGCTGCCATCGGGCGAGCCCGCAACCCGATCCGCCCATTCGGGGTATTCGTCCTCTGCGAGGTAGCGTGTGGTGACCGGAGCGCTCAAGGCGGGAGGTTCCTCCTGATTTTCATCGCGCGCTACAGGGAACCCCCGGGTTTCGCGTCATGACAGAGCGATCCCGGGCTTCAATATACTGCGCCGCACACTATCGATCTTGTTCCCAGCGGGTTTTCCCTTCCGGCCGCGGACTGCCCGCCCTTGCCGGGCCCATGTCTTGCCGCTCGGCTCTGCCGGCCACAGAAGCCACTCGTGCCCTATGTTAGAAGCAGTATACTAATAAATCGTCTCGTCAAGTCCTGGGCTGCCGAGCACACTCTATCTTGCAAACCGTTCTGCTGCGGTAAACGGAACGAGCGCTTTCAGTGGAGAACGCTGAAACCATGTCCGGAAACACAATACATTCTCTACCCGCCCTGGTCATGGGCGGCGGCGTTACCGGGCTGGGCACGTTACGCAGCTTACGTTTGGCAGGCATTCCGGCGTATGTGGCCTGCCCGCCGCACGATCTGGTGACCCGTTCGCGTTGGTACCGTCCAGTCCCGGGCGCGGCCGGCTGGGACGGCAGCGTCGGACTGGAGACCGCGGCCACCCTGCAGGCACTGCCCCTGCAGCAGGCGGTATTGATCCCCTGCATGGACGATGCGGCAATCTGGGCATCCGATCTCCCGGGAACGGAACTGGGGCAAAGATTCCTGGTCAGCAGCAGCCAGCGCCTGACACTCGAAACCCTGCAGGACAAGGCACGATTCGCGGCATTCCTCGACGGCACCGATATTCCACATCCACGCACGTTCCCGCTTCGTTCGCTGGCGGATATCGACGCGCTGCCGTTTGACGAATTCGATGAGATGTTCCTCAAACCCGTCAATTCACAAAAGTTCAACCAGACCACAGGCCGCAAGGCACTATGGGCGGAAAGCCGCGACGAGGCCGTCCGGCTCTGGCAGAAATTGCAGACACACGGGCTGGATGTAATGGTCCAGGAATACGTGCCGGGCCCGCCCACCGAGCACTATTTCCTCGACGGATTCCGGGATCGCCACGGCACCGTGACCGGCCTGTTTGCACGCCGGCGGCTACGCATCTACCCCCTGGATTTCGGCAACAGTTCCTACAGCCAAAGCATTCCCCTGACGGAAATCGCTCCCGCGGAGGCGCATCTGCGCGAATTGCTGGCGAAGCTGGATTACCGCGGCATCTTCAGCGCCGAATTCAAACGCGATGCGCGCGACGGGCAATTCCGGATCCTGGAGGTCAATATCCGCGTGTGGTGGTTCGTCGAGTTCGCCGCCCGTTGCGGCATCAACGTCTGCGAGATGGCCTGCGACGACGCGAGGGGCGAGCCCGTGGAGACGGTGCCGCGGGAGTACCCGGTGGGTGCGGGTTGCATATGCTTCCCCAACGACATCAAGAACATTCTCAGGTCGCGCCGCCACCAACGCGGACCGTGGTGGAGAATCGTCGGCCAGTGGTCGCGCGCCCATTTCCTCGCGTTCCGGCCCAACGACCCGCTACCGGGCGTCTTTGCGTCGGCGATCTCGATCCGACAGGTCTGGCGAAGAATCGCCGGGAGAGGATCGCCGGCACATTCTCGCCCCCCGGTGCATCCGGGCTAGCGCAAACAACGTCAGCCGAGCCTCCTTGCAAGCCGGTGCGGAGTGCTGAGTGCCTGGAACGCGTTCTCGCCGCTGAATCTGAGCGCTCGCTGCGCGGCACCTGAAAGCGCGAGGCGTGGTGGATCGGATTGCAGGTCGTGGCGAGCAGTACCCGCCTATGCCAGCCCCTCACGGCTCACTTGCCGCATTGTGGCTTGCCCGGGTTCCGGGTACTGAGATTCCCTACGCGTCGGCGGTCGGCTTGACTTCGCGGGTATCGCTGGGCGAGGCATCGATGTCGAGCGACAACTCGCCGTCGCGCACTCTCAGGCTCACGTGTCCGCCCCCGGCAAGTCGGCCGAAGAGCAGCTCTTCGGCGAGCGGCGCCTTGACCCGTTCCTGGATCAGCCGCGCCATGGGTCTGGCGCCCATCTGCACGTCGTAGCCGTGCTCGGCAAGCCAGGCCCGGGCCTCCTCGTCCGCATCGAGCTGCACGCCCTTGGCCTCGAGCTGGGCCTCCAGCTCGAGCAACAGCTTGTCGACGATGCGCAGGATGCTCTGCGGCGAGAGATGACCAAACTGGATCACCGCGTCGAGCCGGTTACGGAACTCGGGGGTGAAGATGCGCCGCACCGCTTCCTGCACGTCCGGCGTGGTGTCCTGCTGGGTGAAGCCCATCGTTCGCCTGGTCATGTCCTGGGTGCCGGCATTGGAGGTCATGACCAAAATAATGTTGCGGAAATCCGCCTTGCGACCGTTGTTGTCGGTCAACTCACCGTGGTCCATGACCTGCAGCAGCAGGTTGTAGACATCCGGATGCGCCTTCTCGATCTCGTCGAGCAGCAGCACCGCATGCGGGTTCTTGATGATCTCCTCGGTGAGCAGCCCACCCTGGTCGAAACCGACGTAGCCGGGCGGCGCGCCGATCAGCCGCGAGACGGTGTGGCGCTCCATGTATTCGGACATGTCGAAACGTACCAGCGGGATACCCAGCAGCCGCGCGAGCTGGCGGGTCACCTCGGTCTTGCCCACGCCGGTGGGACCGGCGAACAGGAAGGCGCCGATCGGACGCTCGGGATGCGCCAACCCCGAACGCGCCATCTTGATCGCCTGGGCGAGACGGCTCACGGCATCGTCCTGTCCGTAGATCACCAGATTGAGGTCACGCTCCAGCGTACGCAGGGCATTGCGGTCGGAATGCGAGACGTGCTTCGGGGGGATGCGCGCCATGCGTGCCACGATCTGTTCCACATCCTCGACGCTCACGGTCTTGCGCCGCTTGGCGTTGGGCCGCAGGCGCATTTCCGCCCCCGCCTCGTCGATGATGTCGATGGCCTTGTCGGGCAGCCGGCGGTCGCTGATGTAGCGCGACCCCAGCTCGGCCGCCGCGCGCAGGGTCCGTTTCGGGAATTTCACGCCGTGATGCTGTTCGAAGCGCGACTTGAGGCCGTCCAGTATCTCGATGGTTTCATCCACGCTGGGCTCGACGATGTCGATCTTCTGGAATCGGCGCGCCAGCGCACGGTCCTTTTCAAAGATACCGCGGAATTCCTGGTAGGTAGTCGAGCCGATGCATTTCAGTTCGCCCGAGGCAAGTACCGGCTTTATCAGATTGGAGGCGTCCATCACGCCACCCGACGCCGCACCGGCCCCGATAACAGTGTGGATTTCGTCGATGAAGAGGATCGAACCTTCCTGCTCGCTTAATTCCCCGAGTACGCCTTTCAGACGCTTCTCGAAATCGCCGCGGTACTTGGTGCCCGCCACCAGCGCCCCCAAGTCCAGCGAATACACGGTGGCATCACGGAGGATCTCCGGCACCTTGGCATCCACTATGCGCAGCGCCAGCCCCTCGGCCAGCGCCGTCTTGCCGACGCCCGCCTCGCCCACGAACAACGGGTTGTTCTTGCGCCGCCGGCACAGTATCTGCAGCGTGCGTTGCAATTCGATTTCGCGCCCCACCAGCGGATCGATCTTGCCCGCCCGCGCCAACTGGTTGAGGTTGCGCGTGTATTGTTCCAGCGCGGTCGGCTCCTTCTTGTCTTCCTTTGCGCCGGCCGTGCTCTCGGTCTCGATATCTTCCGATTCCTCGGTCCGCCCGATCCCGTGCGAAATGTAATTAAGCACATCGAGACGCGTGACCTGCTGTTGTTTGAGCAGATAGGCCGCATGGGACTCCTTTTCGCTGAAGATTGCCACCAGCACGTTCAGCGCCGAGACTTCCTTCTCTCCCGAGGATTGCACATGGAAAACCGCACGTTGCAGCACACGCTGAAAACCGAGCGTGGGTTGGACATCGACCGCGGTTTGCTTGCCCAGCCGAGGCGTGGTCTTGTCGATGTAGCCGGTGAGATCGTTGCGCAATTCATCGAGCACTGCGCCGCAGGCCTTGAGCGTTTCCACTACGACCGGCACGTCGAGCAAGGCCAGCAGCAGGTGCTCGACGGTGATGAATTCCTGACGCGTATCTCGCGCTTCCTTGAAGGCGCTGTTCAGGCAGAACTCGAGTTCCTTGCTAAGCATGGTCGACCTCCTTCACGCCTCTTCCAGCGTACACAACAATGGGTGTTGATGCTGCCGCGCGTACTCGTTGACCTGGGCCGCCTTGGTCTCGGCAATCTCATAGGTAAAGACGCCGGCCACCCCCTTGCCGCGGGTATGCACATAGAGCATGATCTGCACCGCCTTGTTACGGTCGATACGGAAAATGGCCTGCAGCACCTCGACCACGAATTCCATCGGCGTGTAATCGTCGTTGACGATCACGACCTTGTACAACGGCGGGCGTTTGACTTCGGGTTCCGCTTCCTGGGCCGCGACATTGGGCCCCTGCTCCTCTTCACGCCTCTTGCCGTCGTCGGCTGCGGCACGCAGCAGTATTTCTGCATCCCGGGTTGCAGCCCGGTAGCGCGGCTCGCTAAGCGTGGCACGGCAGATTCCAGACATGCCTTGATTGTAGCTCATAGAGCAAGCCGCATGATCCGGGATAAAACCCTTGAGCCGGCGGTCAAACCCCCGTAAACTCACTGGTTTGGATCAGCATATGAGCCCGGACGACACTTTGCACGCCGCCTGAACATGCCTCAACCCCCGCTCAATTCGTTCCAGGCAACCCTCGGACGCACGCTGCCTGCGCTGTCCGCCCATCTGGGCGGTCGCCGGCTGCCGTTCCTGGTCTTCCTGGCGCTGGTCGTTCTCATCGCCTGGCTCGCCGCGCGGCTGAGCTGGCAATTCGCCTCCCCCCCCACGGTACCCGGCGCCGGCACCACGATCGCGGCCAGCGCCGCCGGGGCAGACCGGGGACAGGACAACCTCGTCGCCCGTATCACCTCGGCGCACCTGTTCGGGACCGCCAATGCACCCAATCCGGACCAGGTCGCGGCGAATGCCCCCAAGACCTCACTCGACCTGACCCTGCTCGGGGTCGCCGCCGGCGGGCAGGGTTTTCCCTCGCAGGCCATTATTGCCAACGGCAGCAACTCGGACCAGCACACCTATGCCATTGGCGCCACGCTACCCGGGGGCGCCGTCGTGCACGACATATTTACCGACCGGGTGGTCATCGCCCACGACGGCCGGCTGGAATCGTTGTCCCTGCCGCAGGCAGGCACATCGATACTGGCATCAGGCATGCGTTTCGGCAGCGGCCACGGAGTCAATCTCCCGCCCCCGTCCGGCCAGGACGGGAACCAGACCCGACTGAACGTGTCTCCCCAGTTGCGCCGGCAGATTGAAAAACAGCCCCAGACACTGCTGCACTACTTGCGCTTTCGTCCCTATTCGAACCAGGGAAAAGTCGAGGGCTACCGTGTCTATCCCGGCAAGGAGTCGTCGTTGTTCGAGCATTCCGGACTCCAGCCCGGCGATATAGTCACCCAGGTCAACGGCATTTCACTCGGCGAAGGGGGTGGGGCCATGAAAGCCATGGCCCAATTGCGTCATGCACATGGTACGGTGCAGCTTGAGGTGAAGCGCCACGGCACACCCGTCCACATTACATTACACGTCCCCGGGGGTTAAATGTACCGCACACTGTTTTTCTCCGCCCTGCTGCTGTTCGGCGCTTCGAACACCATGGCCGCACCCGCGCCCCCGACCACTTCTCCGAACGGAGCGCCGGGCGGCATGCAGGCCAAGGCCAAGGGATCGCAGATCACCCTCAACCTGAAAAACGCGGACATCCGGGAAGTCGCCCAACTGGTGAGCACCATCACGGGCAAGAATTTCATCGTGGACCCCCGGGCCCAGGGCCGGGTCACCGTCATCTCGGCCAAGCCGATTTCCGCCGACGCCCTGTTTTCGGTGTTCCTGTCCGTTCTCAACGTGCACGGCCTGGCCGCGGTCCCGAGCGGCAACGATACCTGGAAGATCGTGCCCGCCATCGAGGGCCGGCAAAACCCGGGGGTAGGCGCTGATACCAGGAACGCCCCCGGAGACGCCATGGTGACCCGCGTGACGCAACTGCAAAACGTTACCGTCGCCCAGCTCGTCCCCGCGCTGCGCCCCCTGATGTCGAGCCAGGCCCAACTGGCCGCCTATGCGCCCTCGAACATGCTGATCATTTCGGGACGCGTAGCCAACGTGCAACGCATTCTGAGTCTCGCCAAAAAGCTCGATCAACCGGTCGACTCGAATTTTTCACTGATCCAGTTGAAATATGCTTCCGCGGTCGCCATCAGCCAGGTGCTGACCAACATGCTGCAGGGCGGGTCCAGCCAGGGCCAATTGCCGATGAAACTGGCCGCCGACCCACGCACCAATTCGATTCTCGTCTCGGGCAGCCCGGCCCAGCAGCTCCAGGTCAAGGCGCTGGTCAGCGAGCTGGACCAGCCGACGGGGCGAACGGGCAATACCCAGGTACTGTATCTGCACTATGCACAATCCACCAGGCTCGCGAAAATCCTGCAGGACTACGTCAAGTCCAAGCAACAGGAAAACAAGGCGATCAAGGGGGCCGCGGAGCCAACCCTGGCCGTCAGCGCCGATACGGCACTCAATGCCCTGATCGTAACCGCCCCGCCAAAAAGCATGAGCGAAATCAATCAGCTCATCAGGAGCCTCGACGTGCGCCAGTCGCAGGTGCTCGTGCAGGGCATCATCGCCGAACTGTCTTCGAACGCATCGGCACAACTCGGCATCAGCTGGGCCGCGCTGTCCTCCGGGGCCGGCGGCGTTACCAATTTCCCCAATGGCATTTCCTCCCTCGCCCAACTGGCCGAAGGCATAGCGGCAGGAGGCGCATCGGGAACGACCGGCGCCACGACGCTACCCACCCTGCCCGGCGGACTGCTGTTCGGCGTCGGGCACATCGTGCAGAACGGCACCAGTTTCGTTGCGCTGTTGAACGCACTTTCAAACGACAGCTCGGCCAATATATTGTCGACGCCCTCCCTCGTGACCCTGAACAACCAGACGGCCACGCTCATCTCCGGCCAGAAGGTGCCTTTCGTAAGCGGCCAATACACAAACACCGGCGGCTCCAGCCAGGGCGGCACCAATTACATCAATCCGTTCCAGACAGTCGATCGCACGCAGCTCGGTATCAATCTGAAAATAAAACCGCAGATCAACTACGGCGGAAACACGGTCACGCTCGATATCGACGTCAAGGACGATACGCTGGGTACGACGGAGCCGGGCACGACCCAGCCGTCCACCAACAACCGTGAAGTGAAAACGACCATCATCGCCAGGGACAAGCAGATCATCGTCCTCGGCGGACTGATCAGCAAACAATTGCAGCAATCCAGGCAGAAAGTGCCGCTCCTCGGCGACATTCCCCTGCTGGGTAACCTGTTCCGCTACCGCTCGTCGCAGAAAACACGCCAGAACCTGATGATCTTCCTGCGTCCGACGCTCCTGCACAATGCCGGGGACGCCGACTCGATCACCTCGCCCCGCTACAACCAGATCCGGCAACTGCAAATAGGACGCGGCACCTCCATTCCGCTGCTGCCTGACGTGCAACCGCCGGTACTGCCGCAACTGAACGCCTCGGAGGGCCAGGCCTCGGCGCCGGAAGCGGCGACCCTGATCATGCCTGCAGCCGCCGCCACCCGTTCCGGAGGGGACCATGGCCAGCACCGCTGAAACCCTGGATAGGGGTGCCAAGACGCGCGACATTTCCGCGCACATTCCCTATGGGTTTGCGCGCCGACATGGCGTGGTGGTGCGCGAACTCGACACCCGCGAAGCCCGCGTCATCGCGCGCAAGGGCGCGCCGGCGGCGGGACTGATCGAACTGCGGCGCCGGCTCGCGCGGTCTCTGCGCGTGGAAACGGTCCCGGCCGAAGAGTTCGAGCGCCTGCTCCAGGAAAGTTACGAGGAGCACCAGACCATCGAGGGATTCGAAGAGCTGGAAGCGCACACCGATCTGTCGAGCGTTGCCAACCAGTTGCCCGAACCCGCGGACCTGCTCGAAGCCGAAGACGACGCACCCATCATCCGCCTGATCAACGTGCTGCTGACCGAAGCGGTCCGGGAAAACGCTTCCGACATTCATATCGAGCCCTTCGAAGACCACCTGGTGGTACGCATGCGCGTCGATGGTGTGCTCCGTGAAGTGCTTCGCTCGCGCCGCGCGGTGGCGCCGCTGGTGGTCTCGCGCGTCAAGGTCATGGCGCAGCTCGACATCGCCGAGAAACGCCTGCCCCAGGACGGGCGGATATCGCTCAAGATCGCAGGCCGGGCGGTGGACGTGCGCGTTTCGACCATCCCCTGCGGTCATGGCGAACGCGTGGTGATGCGCCTGCTCGACAAGCAGGCCGGTCGCCTGTCCCTCACGCACCTCGGCATGCCCGAGCCCACGCGCAAGCTGCTCGAAAACCTGATCGCCAAGCCCCACGGCATCCTGCTGGTCACCGGGCCCACCGGCTCGGGCAAGACCACCACGCTGTATGCGGCACTGACCGAATTGAACAGCAGCGTGCGCAACATCATGACCGTGGAGGATCCGGTCGAGTACCACCTCGACGGCATCGGCCAGACTCAGGTCAATACCCGCGTGCAGATGACCTTCGCCCGCGGCCTGCGGGCCATCCTGCGCCAGGACCCGGACGTGGTCATGATCGGCGAGATCCGCGACCTGGAAACGGCGGAAACCGCGGTGCAGGCCTCGCTCACGGGCCACCTCGTGCTCTCCACCCTGCACACCAATACGGCCGTCGGCGCGGTCACGCGCCTCGACGACATGGGCGTGGAGCCGTTCCTGCTCTCCTCCAGCCTGATCGGCCTGCTGGCCCAGCGCCTGGTGCGCCTGCTGTGCCCGGAATGCCGCAAACCCTATTCCCCCGACGCCAACGAACGCAAACTGTTCAACCTCGACCCCGAGGCCGATCTGACGTTTTACCATCCGGGCGGCTGCCCGGAATGCAACGAGACCGGCTACCGCGGGCGCACGGGCATTTACGAACTGGTCGGCGTCGACGAGAAAATGCGCCGGTTCATCCACGACCGCACCAGCGAACAGGACCTGGAGGCCTACGCGCGCACCAAGACGCCGAGTATCCGCGCCCACGGCTGCCAGCGCATACTGGCCGGCGAAACCAGTATCGAGGAAGTGTTGCGTGTCACGCGTGAAGATTAAGGTTACCGGGACTCGGGCCCCGGGACCTGTTCCGTACTGATGGGCGCCTTCGAATACACCGCCCTGGACAGCGCAGGACGCGAGAAAAAGGGCATCCTGGAAGGCGACACCGCACGCCTGGTCCGCCAGAAACTGCGCGACCAGGGCATGATCCCACTGACAGTGGAAACCGCCGCCGAGCGCGAAAAACGTCGCGGGCACGGTGGCTTCAGCGTGCGCCGCGGCATCAGCTCCTCGGACCTGGCCCTGATTACGCGCCAGCTCGCCACGCTGGTGGCCTCGGGGCTACCGGTGGAACTGGCGCTCACCGCGGCTGCCGAACAGAATGAAAAGCCCCGGCTGCAAAGCATGCTCATGGCGGTGCGCGGCAGAGTCATGGAAGGCCACACCCTCGCCAACGCCCTCTCGGAGTTTCCGCACGTATTCCCGGAAATCTTCCGGGCAACGGTCACCGCCGGCGAACAGACCGGCCACCTCGATGCCGTGCTGGAACGCCTTGCCGACTACGCCGAAAACCGCCAGGACCTCGGACAGAAACTGACGCTGGCGTTGATTTACCCGATCCTGCTCACCGTGGTCGCCACGCTCATCGTGGTGGGCCTCATGACTTACGTGGTGCCGCAGGTAACCCAGGTCTTCATGAACATTCATCACCAATTGCCGCTCGTTACGCGCATCCTGATAGCGATCTCGCAGGGACTGCGCCAGTGGTGGTGGCTCATTCTGCTCGGATTGATCGTCCTGGGCATCGTCGTATACCAGACACTGAAACGCCCCGGACCGCGGCGTCGTTTTCACGTATGGCTGCTCCACGCCCCGCTCATCGGGCGTCTGGTGCGCGGCCTCAACACCGCTCGCTTCACACGCACGCTTTCCATCCTGGCCGGCAGCGGTGTGCCCGTTCTCGATGCCATGCGCATCGCCGGCGACGTGATCAACAACATCCCCATGCATGACGCCGTGAGCGAGGCCGCCGACCGCGTCCGCGAGGGCGCCGCCATCAACCGCGCGTTGGCGCAGCGCAAGCTCTTCCCGCCGATGACGATCCACCTGATCGCGAGCGGCGAGCAATCCGGCACCCTGGACGACATGCTCGATCGGGCCGCCATCAACCAGGAACGCGAATTCTCCGGCCTCGTCGCGGGCCTGATGGCGATACTCGAACCGGTGATGATCCTGCTCATGGGTGCCGCGGTGCTGTTTATCGTGCTCGCCATCCTGTTGCCGATCTTCGATCTCAACCAGCTGGTGCACTGAGGCGCAAGCCCGGGTTAGCGAATCAGCCCCACCACCAGCAGGCAACACCCCAGCACCGCGGCGGCGCCATGGACCGCTATCACGAAGATGGGCCGGGGCAATCGACTCAAGCGCAGCGCGAACAACAGACCGCCGCCGAGCAACGTCAGGGTCAGTACCAAGGCCCCGGCGTCGAACGGCAGGCTGCGATCACCCGACCAGCCAAGCGTGGCGGCATAGACGAGACCGACGGCGGCGAGGCCCAGCAGGGGATGGGCCCAACCGGCCAGGCTGGGCGGCGGCCGACGCACTATTCGATAGCCGAACAGCGTCAGCCCCAGCCCGGCGGCGACCCAGGCCGCGATCATGGCGGCCATGGACAACGTCATGGGCGGCATTCCGTCATTTTTCGTCCCCGGCGGACAGGTCGATGCCCAGGCTCTTGAGCTTGCGGTAAAGATGCGTGCGCTCCAGTCCGACCCGCTCGGCCAGCCCGGCCACGCGGCCATCTGCCAGTTTGAGCTGAGCGCTCAGATAGGCGCGTTCGAAGCGCTCCAGTGCTTCGCGGTAAGGCAGGGACAACAGATCCTCTCCCAGTTGCGGCGCCGCCGGGAGCGTAGAGGCGAGTATGGCGTCGACCTCCTCGATCTCGACCATGGCATTGTTGCCGGTGGCGAGCAGGCTGCGGATCACGTTGCCGAGTTCGTGCAGGTTGCCGGGCCAGCCGTGACGCCGCAAGCGGTTGATGGCCGCTACGCCGAACTGGCGAAAGGTATAGCCCTCCCGGTCCGCCAGCGTCTCCACGTAGTGACGGATGATTTCGGGAATGAATTCACGGTATTCACGCAGCGCCGGCACCTTGATCACCAGTACGCCCAGGCGATCGTACAGGTCACGCCGCAACGTGTCGCTGCCGATGGCATGGGGTTGAATGGAAGCCGAGAAGCGCAGGCGTGCATCCTGATTTTCATTCAGGTAACCGATCAGTACCTCCTGCACCGCGGGCGACGCATCCGACAATTCGTCGAAAAACAGCAACCGGGGCGATTGCGCCCGGCGCGTGGACGCCAGGCCGGCGCGCAGGGTCGCGGGATCGGCATCGGTCAGCATGAACGGCTCGAAGCCGCGGTGCTCGAGCCGGGCCAGGCGCCGGGCCAGGGTTTCGCGTCCACTGCCGACTTCACCCACGACGAGCACGGACTCGTCGCGGCCGACGACCGCCTCGAGCGAATTTTTGAGCGTCGCGATACGCGGATGCGCACCGATGATGTCGAGCAGGGACGCCGTGCCCAGCGTATTGTGGCGCCGGGGCACGGCTTTCAACGCCCGTTCCACAGCAAACAGCAACTTGGCCAGAGAAATCGGCTTTTCCATGAAATCGAGCGCACCCAGGCGCGTGGCCTCGATCGCCGCATCGACCGTGCCGTGACCCGACATCATGACCACGGGTAATCCGAGCGCCGGGTCCTCGCTCCATTCGCGCAGCAGCGAAATTCCGTCCTCGCCTTCCATCCAGATATCGAGCAACACCAGGTCCGGCCGCTCGGCCCTGACCTCCATGCGCGCCTCCTCGGCGCTTTCCGCCAGAGCGATTTCGTAACCTTCGTCGGAAAGAATTTCACCGACCGCGGCCCGAATCTCCGGTTCGTCGTCCACCACCAGAATGCGTGCCAGACTCATTGCTTGCCTCCATCTATCATGCGCAACGCCTGTTGCCGGCGCGGCAGGGTTACCACCACCTCGGCCCCGCCGCCATCGAGATTGGACAGCGTGACGCTACCGCCCTGCTCTTCGGCCAGCTTGCGGACCAGCGCCAGCCCCAGGCCCGTGCCCTTGTGCTTGGTGGTCACGTAGGGCTCGAAGACCCGCCCCAGGACCTCGGGGTCGAAACCGGGGCCGGCATCGCGCACGGTCAATACCACCCCGTCCAGCTCCGGCGCCGCCGCCACTTCCAGCCAGATCCTGGCATCGCCGCCGGGCTGCGCCTCGATCGCATTCTTGATCAGGTTATGCAGTATCTGCCGCAGACGCACGGCATCGGCGGGGACCGGATCGAGGCCCGATGCAATGCTCACCGTCAGGGACACCCCGGCGCGGTCACGATACAACTCCGAGAGCTCGCGCACCAACTGGCCGACGTCCACCGGGACGAGCTTCAGCGGCGGGTTCTTGGCATATTCGGAAAAGGCGTCCACCATGGCCTGCATCGCATGTACCTGGGCGATCACCGTCGCCGTCGAGCGGTCCAGGATCTCGGCCTCGTGACCTTCGAGCACGGGCAAACATTTCAGGCGCAACCGTTCGGCAGCCAGCTGGATCGGCGTGAGCGGATTCTTGATTTCATGCGCCAGGCGGCGCGCCACCTCGCCCCAGGCGGCTTCGCGCTGGGCAAGCACGAACTGCGTGACGTCCTCGAACACCCATATCTGCCCGGTCATCCGCTCGCCGGCGGAGGATCCAAGCCGGGAAAAGGCAATGCGCACCACGCGTTTCTCGCCCGCCAGGCGAACCTCCACGTCAGTCGCTTTGCCCACCATCAGCGTACTGTCGTCAAACAGGGAGGCGAAAGAAGGATGGTTCTCGACCAACTCGGCCAGTGACCTGCCTTCCCAGGCCGGCGCATCGATATCCAGCATGTTGGCGGCCGCCGTATTGATGCTGCGCAGGCGTTCGGCGGCGTCGATCGTGACCACCCCGGTCGACAAGGCGCCGAGTACGCTGGCCAGCCAGCTCCGCTCGCTTTCCAGCGCGAGCTGCCCGCGCCGGGTGGCATCCCTGGCCTCGGCCAGGCCGCGCGTCATATGGTTGAACGAGCGGGCCAACACGCCGATCTCGTCCCGGCTCTTCTCGGCCACGCGGACCCCGAAGTCGCCCTGCGCCACGGCACGCGTGGCGCGCACCAGGGCCTGGATCGGGGCCGCTACACGTTCCGCGGCGAAAAACGCCGCCCATACCGCCGCCAATAACGAGAGCAGCAACACCAGGGTCAGCGTCAGGGTGAAGCTCAGCTTGAGCGGCTGGCGTAGATAATCGAGTTCCTGGTAACGACTGTAAGCCGCCTCCACCCGTCGGGCCAGCGCGCTTGACTGGCTGTTGACCGGGTACAGCGTTTCCAGTACGCGGTACGTGCCGTCCTCGGCATCGAGCAGGGCAAAGGTGCGCACGTACAAATCGCCCTTGACCGAATACAGATTGGCCCGTGCGCCGTTCTGGGCGAGCTTCGATGACAGGTCCGACGGAGGCGTTTCAGGCAACGGAGCGGAGGCCGTGATGGCGCTGGTCGCGAGCACCTGGCCGTGACTGTCGAAGACCGCCGTGCGGCTCGCGCCCAGCGCCGTGCGCAGCCGGGACAAGGCGGTATCCAGGGGTTCGGGGCCGCGCTCGGAGAGCATGCGAGCAGCCTGGGCACTCACCCCGGCGTAAGGTCCCGTCTGACTGGCCAGCACCTGACGCGAAAGGACCAGGGAGTCCTTCAGCGCATTCGCCACATTGACGTCGAACCAGCTGTCGATGCTGTGGTTGATGAACTGCACCGAGAAATAGAACAACACGCCCACCGGCAATACCGCGAGCGCCGTAAACAGCACCACCAGCCGTCGGGTCAACCGCGCGCCGGTGCGTGAGCGGCGCAGCGCCCGGATCAGCCGCCACAAGTTGAAGCCGATCACCGCCAGCAGGACAAGGCCCACGCCCGCGTTGGCGGCCAGCAGCCACAGATACCACTGCCCGTAGGCATGGGAGTGCCCGGTACTCAAGGCCAACAGGTACAGGGCCGCGCCGACGATGGCCAGCACCGCGGCGGGGACGACCCAGCGCCAGCGCTTCACGGGCTCAACCTCGTGCTTTTCCAGTCACTCGCCAGGCGCCAACCCGGCATCACGGCTGCCAGCAGCTTGAGCGGGCCCGGCAACTCGTGCGTATCGAGCACCACCCGCAGCATCAGGTAATAGCGTGCATGCTGGTCGAGCAGGCTGGCATCGATCAGAGGCAGCTTGTGAATGTGGCTGATCGAGTTCAGGGCCTCCTCCAGCGTCGAGTATTCTTCGTTCAGCCCGCTGTTGAGATTATCCAGTCGATAGCGCTCGGCCAGGGGCCGGTAACTCAACCGATAGCGTTCGTTCAGCTCGGCGGCCGTCTTGTCCCATATCCACCAGCTGCGCTTGCGCTCGACCTTGATGTTGACCACGAAGGTGAGCGCTATCCCGTGGGCAAGGGCATTGCGGGCTTCCTGGTTCAGCTTGAGATCAAGATCGGCGTTGAGGTAATAGACGCCATCCGCGCTCTGCGTCGTCAGGCTGCTCACCTTGAACGCCGCGGCATGGGCAGCCGCTACGAGACCGAGCGCCAGCACAAGGGCCAGCATCAGCCGCATCGCCTGACCGCCTGCCGCTTTCATGCCGATATCTCCGTCCTGCCCAGGTTATTCAAGCGTAGCGTATTGCATCGCGCCACGGATGCGCCAAGCGGTTTCAGGAAAAACACAGTGACCGCCAGTCGCGGCCGCGGACCTGATCTGCCGCCTTCTGCACCCGTCGTCCCGGACGCTGGAGTTCCAGCAGGCGCAGGCTGCCGCTGCCGCAGGCCACCTCGATACCCGCCGCATCCGCTCCGATCACCTGCCCCGGAGGCCCCGAATCGCCCGCCGCCTCGGCCCGCAGAATGCGCACGCGTTCCCCCGCGCATTCGGCCCAGGCCCCCGGCCGGGGGTTGAAGGCCCGCACCCGGCGCGCCAGTTCCGGCGCTGCAAGGGAAAAATCCAGCCGTGCCTCGGCCTTGGTGATCCGCGCCGCATACCGGGGGGTGCCCGACTGCGGCGTACTCCTCGCCGTCCCTGCGGCAAGCGCCTCCAACACCTCCAGCAACAGTTCCGCGCCGCGCCGTGCGAGCCGTGCCGAGAGCTCTCCCGCCGTTTCGTCGTCACTGATCGGCGTCCCTTCGACCCGGTACACCGGACCGGTATCGAACCCGGCGTCCATGCGCATGATCGCAACCCCGGTTTCCCTGTCTCCCGCCGCCAGCGCCCGTTCCACCGGCGCCGCGCCCCGCCACCGCGGCAACAGCGAGGGATGAACATTGATCCCGCCATATGTCGGTAGTTGCAGCAGGCGCTCAGGGATCAGCAACCCATAGGCCACCACGATCAGAACCTCAGGCGACAATCCGGCCAGTTCGTCCACCGTCGGAGCATCGAGGCGTTCGGGCGTGGCAACGGGCAGTTCCCGTTTTTCGGCCAACACGCGCACGGGGCCGGGACGGGGCCGGCGGCCGCGGCCGGCCGGGCGATCCGGCTGGGTCAGGACAAGACGGATATCGTGGTGGGTAGCGAGTGCTTCAAGTGCGGGCAAAGCGAAGCCGGCGGTGCCCGCGAAGATCACTCTCATGTCAAGTCGGTAGCCGGCGACTGGTTATCACGCCGCACCTTTTTCATCTGCCGGCGCACCCGAAGACGCTTCAGATCGGAGAGGTAGTCGATGAACAGGTGCCCGTTGAGATGATCGATTTCGTGCTGTATGCACACCGCGAGCAGGCCTTCGGCTTCCAGTTCGTAGGGGTCGCCCTGTTGATCCCGGGCCCGGACACGGACCCGTTCTGCGCGTTTCACGGTGTCGAAATAACCGGGCACTGACAGGCAGCCTTCCTCGCTCTCGCACCCCCCCTCGCGGTCGATCAGCTCGGGATTGATGAGCACCCGGCGCTCGTTCTTCTGTTCCGAGACATCGATTACCGCGAGTTGCAGGCCGATCCCCACCTGGGTGGCGGCCAGGCCGATGCCCGGGGCGTCGTACATGGTCTCGAACATGTCCTCCACCGTGCGCTCCAGGGCGGCATCGAATGTTTCCACCGGGACGCCCGCCTCACGCAGGCGCGGATCGGGATAATGCAGGATCTTGAGTAATGCCATGACGCTTGAATCCGGCCCTCGCATGCCCGTCCGGGCAAAAATTAATGCACAACGGGCAAAATTGCTGGTAAAGTTGCGATAATTATAACGAAAGGCCTGCTGGCAGCCGCCCCTCGGCCCATGAAACGCAAGGATTAGCAAGGAGTCGCGACAATGCAGGGGTATCGCTCAATCATATCGGGTTCGCTCGCCGTGCTCGCCACCGTGCTCGTCGCCGGTTGTGCCAGCCATCCGCCAGCCACTTCGACGCCGGCGCCGGCCACCGCACCACCACCGGCCACAGCCGCGGCCCCCGCACAGCCGCCCGCACCGAACACGGCGCCGCTGCCGGTCAAGAAGACTGCGCCCGTGCGCTACGTGGTCCAGAAGGGCGACACGCTGTGGAGCATTGCCGCGCATTTCTTCTCCAGCCCGTGGTTGTGGCCGGAGGTCTGGTACGAGAACCACTACATCCAGGATCCGCACCTGATCTACCCCGGCGACGTGATCACCCTCAACGGCGGCGCCCTCACTATCTCGCGAGGCGGGACGGTGGTGCGCAGCACCGCACCCTTCCATCAACTCAAGCCGCAGATCCAGCGCACCTCGCTGGCCCAGGCCGTACCGACCATTCCCTATGACGAAATTTCGGTTCTGCTCTCCAAGCCGCGAGTGATGACGGCCAAGCAGTACGAACAGGCCCCTTATGTCCTGCGAACGACGGACGGACAACTGCTGGCCGCCGCACCCCAGCGAGTCTACGTGCGCGGGGAAAAACTCCGGAAGGCCGGCGCGGGGGCTTCCTATGCCGTAGTGCAGAAGGACAAGCCTCTGTACGACGCGCAGACGCATGACCTGCTCGGCTACGAAGTGCTCTACCTCGGACGCGGCAACCTGGTCTCCGGCGGCGACCCCGCCACCCTCAAGCTCACGGCCAGCACCCGGGAAATCCGCGCCGGAAACCGCCTGGTTCCCGTCGACACCGGATCGGTTCCCGCGCAGTTCCCCCTGCTCACGCCCCGGGTACAGATCAAGGGCACGATCATCGACGTAATCGGGGGCCTCGGCGAAGTGGGTCAGTACCAGGTCGTGGTGCTCGACCGCGGCAGCAGGAATCAACTCGAAATGGGCGACGTACTGCGCGTCGAGCGCACCGGCACCTCCATCAACGATCCCTATGCACAGGACAACATGAACCACCAGGTCAAGCTGCCCAACGAAGGGATTGGCCAACTGGTCATATTCCGCATTTTCCCGCGTGTATCCTTCGCGCTGGTGATGAGCGCGACACGCCCGGTCGGTATCGGCGACACCGTAACGACACCCTGAACCTTGCCCTGCCCTTTACCCATAAGTCGTGCCACAGCGAGTCTCTGGCCGGTTAGCCGCAAGGCGCGCTTCGCAGGGAATGGCCGGGTCCTTTCCAAGAAGCGCAACGCCGCGGATGACCGGCCAGAGGCTCGCCCGCAGGGAGCCCCGCGGATGGGCCATGACGGCGTTGCGACGCTTGACAAGGGCGCGCCATTGCCTGCGCGGCGCGCCTTGTCCTGACTCATCCGCGGGGCTCTGTGGCGCAACTTATGGGTAAAGGGCAGGGCTTGCCTGAGACGAGCCAGTGCGCACCCGAGGAGGTGCACGCCCTGTCGCTGCTGATGCAGGCGCCGGACCTGGGATCCGGCGCCATGCGCAAGCTGATCGAGCATTTCGGCACCGCTGAGGCCGTCATAACGGCAGGGCGCAAGCGCTGGAGCGAACTCGGACTGACATCAGCCACCCGGCGGGCGCTGGAAAAACCGGATCGCGACGCCCTGCAACGCGATCTCGCCTGGGCCGCCGAACCCGGACACCACCTTATCGGATGGGGCGATGACGCCTACCCGCCCCCGCTGGCCGCGATATCGAGCCCGCCGCCGGTGCTCTACGTGGTCGGCAATGCCCGGCTGCTCCATGACCCCCAGCTGGCCGTGGTCGGTTCGCGCAATCCGAGTCCCGGAGGACGCGAGTTGGCCGGCGAATTCGCCGCCTTTGCGGTCGGCGCAGGATTTACCGTCACCAGCGGCCTGGCATTGGGCATCGATGCCGCCGCGCACCTCGGCGCGCTGGACGGGGACGGACGTACCGTGGCGGTGATGGCGACGGGACCCGACCTTGTCTACCCGCGCCGCCACCGGGCCCTCGCCGATCGCATCGCCGGGGAAAAGGGCGCCCTGGTGAGCGAATTTCGCCCCGGCACGCCGCCGTTGCCGGAGCATTTCCCGAGGCGCAACCGCATCATCAGCGGACTTGCGCTGGGCACCCTGGTGGTGGAGGCCGCGCTCAAGTCGGGATCGCTGATCACCGCCCGCTACGCCGCCGACCAGGGACGCGAGGTATTCGCCATCCCCGGCTCGGTGCGCTCGCCCCTGGCGCGCGGCTGCCATACGCTGATCCGCGACGGGGCGACCCTGGTCGAACGGCCCTCTGATATCCTTGCCACACTCGAGGCGCCCCGGGCACTGTCATTCGATCCCGCTGCCGAGGTGCCGGCCCCGGCCCCGGAAGCGCCCGATCCGGAGTACAAATTGTTGCTTGATGCGCTGGGCTTCAATCCGGTCACCGCGGATGCCGTGTCGGCACGGACCGGTTTGACGCCGCAGACGGTATCCTCCATGCTCTTGATACTGGAACTCAAGGGCGATGTTGAAGCGCTGGCCGGCGGGCGTTTTGCCCGCAGGCGACGCGGATGACACGGGGGACAGTCCCGATTTGAGAGATATGAGGTAAAGGTCTTTGATGAATCCGAGCGTGCTGGATACGGTACTTTTCCTGTTCGAGAACTATCTCGAGGACTGCGACGAGCCGCCGCAACGGGCGACCCTGGAGAACGTGCTGCGGTCGGGCGGTTTCCCCGAGCCCGCCGTGCACCGGGCGCTCGACTGGCTGGAAGTACTCGATGCCCCCGAACGCGAATTCAAGCCCGAAGCTTTCGGCACCGGTGGCTGGCGAATTTTCAGCGCACAGGAGCGGGTGCGTCTCACCGCACAGGCGCGCGGGTTCCTGCACTACATGGAACAGGTCGGCGTGCTCGACCCGGTCCTTCGCGAACGCGTCATCGAACGCTTGCTCGCGCTGGATGATGACGTGGCGGATATCGAGGAGGCGCAGTGGGTCGTATTGTTGAGCCTGTTCCGCCGTCCCGGACAGGAGGCGGCCTTCGCGCAGATGGAAGATCTGCTCTATGCAGACATGGCCGAGTTGGCTCACTGAACCGCACCCATCGAGGATTACGTCTACATGGAAAACACCGTCGTCGTCGTCGAATCGCCCGCCAAGGCCCGAACGCTTGAGAAATACCTCGGCAAGGGTGCCGAAGTGCTCGCGTCCTACGGACACGTGCGCGACCTGGTGCCCAAGGGCGGCGCCGTGGCGCCGGACGACGATTTCGCGATGCGCTACGAGCCCATCGAACGCAACGAGCGCCATGTCACTGCCATCATCAAGGCGCTCAAGCAGGCCGATCGCCTGGTGCTCGCCACCGACCCCGACCGCGAGGGCGAAGCCATCTCCTGGCATCTTTACCAGATTCTCCAGGACCGCGGCCTGCTCAAGAACAAGACCGTCCAGCGCGTGGTTTTCCACGAGATTACCGAACGCGCCATCCGCGAAGCCATGGAGCATCCGCGCGACCTGGCCGACGACCTGATTAATGCCCAGCAGGCGCGGCGCGCGCTCGACTATCTGGTCGGTTTCAATCTCTCGCCACTGCTCTGGAAAAAGATCCGCCGGGGCCTCTCCGCCGGACGTGTTCAAAGTCCAGCGCTGCGCCTGATCGTCGAGCGCGAGGAGGAAATCGAGGCATTCGAGGCGCGCGAGTTCTGGCGGATCGAGGCCGCACTCGAGAGCAACAAGCACGGCTTCACGGCCCGCCTTTACCAGTACCGGGGGGACAAGACCGAGCAGTTCGACTTTACCGACGAAGCCTCCGCACAGGCCGCACGCGAAGCGATAGAAAAGGCTGCGGAGGGCGTCCTCGTCGTATCGGCCATCGAGCGCAAGGCGCGCAAGCGCAATCCGGCCCCGCCGTTCATCACCTCCACGCTGCAACAGGAAGCTTCACGCAAGCTCGGGTTCACCACGCGGCGCACCATGCAGGTAGCCCAGTCGCTGTATGAAGGCGTAGACCTCGGCGACGGCCCGGTCGGACTCATTACCTACATGCGGACCGACTCCACGCATCTCGCCCCCGAAGCCGTGAACGACATGCGCGACTACATAGTGGAACGGTTCGGCAAGGACAACCTGCCGCCCAAGGAACGTGTCTACCGCACCAAGAGCAAGAACGCACAGGAAGCGCACGAGGCCATTCGCCCCACTTCGGTGCGCCGTGAACCGCGAGCCGTCGCCGAACACCTGACGCGCGAGCAGGCCCGGCTCTATGAGTTGATATGGAACCGCGCCGTCGCCTGCCAGATGATTCACGCCACGCTCGACCAGGTTGCCGTCGACCTGGCCGCCGGCGATGTCGCGGTATTCCGCGCCACCGGCTCCACCATCCGCCATCCCGGCTTCATGCAACTGTATATGGAAGACCGCGACGAAGGCGGCGAGGAAGACGACCGCAAGGAAAGCAAGCTGCCGGCGCTGCAGGAAAAGGAAAAGGTGCCGTTGAACGCGGTCAACGCCTCGCAGCATTTTACCGAACCGCCTCCGCGCTATACCGAAGCGAGCCTGGTCAAGACGCTCGAGGCCCACGGCATCGGCCGCCCCTCGACCTACGCCTCGATCATCCAGACGCTGCTCGCACGCGAATACGTGGAGCTGGAAAACCGCCACTTCCTGCCGAGTGACGTGGGGCGCATCGTCAACCGCTTCCTTACCCAGTACTTCGAGCGTTACGTGAACTACGATTTCACGGCGAAACTCGAAGACAAGCTCGATGCCGTCTCGCGTGGCGAACGTGACTGGAAAAAGGTACTCAAGGAATTCTGGTCGCCGTTCGAGCGCGAAGTGGTAAACGTGGACGACAACGTCACCCGCCGTGATGTCATGCAGGCCCGCGTGCTCGGCACCGATCCCAAGAGCGGACGCGAAGTCTCTGCGCGCATGGGCCGCTACGGGCCGTTCGTCCAGATAGGCACCGCCGAGGAAGAGGAAAAACCCCGTTTCGCCAGCCTGCGCCCGGGACAGAAGCTGGAGGCGATCGACCTGGACGAGGCGCTCTACCTGTTCCGCCTCCCGCGTGAACTGGGAGAGACCCCGGAAGGCGAGAAGGTCACGGTGAACATCGGGCGCTTCGGCCCCTACGTGCGCTACGACAACAAGTACGCATCGATCAAGGAAGACGATCCCTACACCATCCCACTCGACCGTGCGCTGGAAATCGTGCGCGAAAAGAAGGAAGCGGACGCCAAGCGCCTGATCCGGGATTTCGACGGCGTGCGCATTCTCAATGGCCGTTACGGCCCGTTCATTACCGACGGCACCAAGAACGCGCGCGTGCCCAAGGAGCGCGAGCCCGAATCGCTCACGCTGGAGGAATGCCAGGAACTGCTCGCCAAGGCCCCGGCCCGCAAGAAGCGCACGAGCCGCCGCCGCAAGAAAAGTTGATGAGTGACGGAATGGGCGCCGTCGCCGCGGCCATCCGCGCGGGCGGTATCGTCGCCTACCCGACCGAAGGGGTCTGGGGCCTGGGCTGCGATCCGGCCAACCGCGAAGCCGTCGAACGCCTGCTGCAACTGAAGGGACGCAGCGCCGAAAAGGGGTTGATCCTGCTCGCCGCCGAGGAAACGCAGCTGGCTCCCTGGATCGCGCCCCTCGATCCCGCAATGGCAGAACGCATCCGTGGCACGTGGCCGGGCCCCGTCACCTGGGTCGTCCCAGCCATCGATGACTGCCCGTCCTGGCTCACGGGGGGACGACGAACCCTCGCCGTGCGCATTACCGCACATCCCCCGGCACGCGCACTGTGCGTGGCCTCCGACACGGCGCTCGTCTCGACCAGCGCCAACTCCAGCGGCGAAACCCCGTTGGACGGCCCAGCGGCCCTGCGCGATGCATTCGGCCCGGCCCTGGACGCCGTGCTCGAGGAACCGCTGGGGCGCCTGCACGGTCCGACCGAAATACGGGATGTACGCACAGGCGCTATTCTGCGCCCGGGACCAGGCAGGTCGAGCTAGTTTATGGATTACCGCCAAGTCGAAACCTGGATGCGCAAGCTGCAGGAACAAATCTGCACCGGCCTGAGCAAAACGGCCGGTGACACTCACTGGCGCGAGCATGCCTGGAAACGGCCCGAGGGCGGCGGCGGGATCACGCGGGTCATGGAAAACGGCATCGTAATAGAAAAGGCCGCGGTCAACTTCTCCGCCGTTACCGGCGACAACCTGCCCGCCGCGGCCAGTGCCGCGCGACCCGCGCTCGGTGGCCGCAGCTTCCGCGCCACCGGGGTTTCGGTCATCGTCCACCCGCGCAACCCCTACGCGCCGACTTCACACTTCAACCTGCGTTTCTTCTGCGCGGAAAAACCCGGCGCGGCTCCCGTCTGGTGGTTTGGCGGCGGCTTCGACCTCACCCCTTATTACGGCTTCGAGCAGGATTGCGTGGACTGGCACCGTGCTGCCCATGATGCCTGCGAACGTTTCGGCAAGGATGTGTATCCACGCTTCAAACGCTGGTGCGACGAGTATTTCTTCATCAAGCACCGAAACGAGGCCCGCGGCATAGGTGGCCTGTTTTTCGACGATTACGATGCCGGCGGCGACTTCGCCCGCGCTGTCGCCTTTGCCCGCAGCATCGGCGAACACTACCCCAAGGCCTACCTGCCGATCCTCGAACGGCGCATGCACACGGCCTGGGGGGAGCGCGAACGCAATTTCCAACTCTACCGGCGCGGACGCTACGTGGAATTCAACTTGGTCTACGACCGTGGCACCCTGTTCGGCCTGCAGTCACGCGGACGCACCGAGTCCATCCTCGCCTCCATGCCGCCCCAGGCCCACTGGCGCTATGACTACACGCCCGAACCCGGCAGCTCCGAGGCCCGCCTCACGGATTACTTCCTGAAACCCCGTGACTGGCTGGCCAACGTCAACTAAAAGCTGAAATGGCTCGAATAATCCTTACGTCCTCTTGATCCAGGCACGCGCCTGCTCGGCCTCGGACGTCGGGAACACCCTGATCCTGCCGGGCATCAGGAAACGGAAGGCATTGATCGCCAGCCGAATCCACTCGACATCGGTGACCAGCGCCATGTGTCCCCAGCGGGCCAGGTGTTCGACGCCGATCTTGAAGTCCTTCCAGGCGGCTTGCGCTTCGATCCCGTCGAATTCACTGCCCAGCTCGTAATACAGATCGACCTTGTCGTGTCGCTTGAGCGTTTCCTCGACCCGGGGTATCAGGACCTCGTCGTAGTCCTTGGCGGTGACCCGACCTTTGGCGGAGACCGCTACGACCCCTTCCGGGAAGCCTTCGATAAATTCGAGCATAATGCCTCCTTCGCCTGTTGCCGCGGCTGCCTGCATTCACTATACGGTTCCTTCGCCTGCATGTCCTTGACCGGGATCAATCGCCCGATCCGCCGCCCCCCCCACGCGGCGACCCGTCCGGTTGTACGAGCCCGCGAATTTGTGCGTTTATCATTGACGCTTCGCCTGAGCCCCCTCGGCCATGTCCACCCACCGCCTGTCCGTCCTGCGCCATCCTGCCGTCCGGTCCCTGCTGATCGCCCGGCTGTGCGGCACATCCGCCGCGCAGATACTCTCCACCGTGGTCGGCTGGCAGGTATTCGCTATCTCGCACGATCCGTTGGCGCTGGGTTACGTGGGCCTGGCGCAGTTCCTGCCGATTGCATTGCTGATCCTGCCCGCCGGTAATTGTGCCGACCGTTTCAATCGCAAATACCAGCTGAGCGTAGCCTGGATGCTGGCCCTGGCGGTGAGCATCCTGTTCGTGGCGCTGTCCTCCGTCGCCACCCGGCGGCTATGGCCCTTTTTCGTCCTGCTTGCCCTGTTCGGCGTGGCACGCGCCTTTGCCGGGCCGGCGCTGTCGTCCTTCATCCCGCTACTGGTGGACGAGACAGAGCTGGGACCGGCTATCGCCCTCAATTCCACCGTCTTCCAGGTCTCGGTCATTGCCGGCCCCGCAGTGGGGGGCGCGCTCTACATCCTCGGACCGGGGATCGCCTACGGCACCAGTGCCGTGCTGTTCGGGGTGGCCGTGACCGCCACACTGGCGATCCGGCGCTACCGCCAACAGAAACGGGACGTGAGCCGCAACGGGGCATTCAAGCGGTTCGTGGCGGGCATAGCCTACGTGCGCAACAGCCCGGTGCTGCTTGGTGCCATTTCGCTCGATCTGTTTGCCGTGCTGTTCGGCGGAGCGACAGCGCTGCTGCCGATCTATGCCAGTGAAATTCTCGCCGTGGGACCGGTCGGACTGGGCGCACTGCGCAGCGCCATGGCAATCGGTGCCTTCTTTGTCGGACTGTGGCTGGGGCGCTATGCGCTGGGGCGTCATGCCGGGCGAATCATGTTCGTCTGCGTCGCGCTGTTCGGCGTGGCTACGATCGTGTTCGGCCTCTCCCGCAGCTTCGCGCTGTCCATGATCGCACTGGTCATCGCCGGCGGTGCTGACATGGTTAGTGTCTACGTCCGCTCGACCATGGTCCAGATCGCCACGCCGGACGAGATGCGCGGACGGGTCAGCGCCGTGAATTCCCTGTTCATCGGCACCTCCAACGAACTGGGCGAATTCGAATCGGGCGTCACCGCCGGCTGGTTCGGCGCCGTCCCCGCGGTGATCATCGGCGGCATCGGCACGCTTGCCGTGGTCGGCGTGTGGATGTGGCGTTTCCCGGCCCTGCGCCGCGTCGACCGCCTGAGCGACTTGAGCCGCAACGCTGAAGGCTAAACCGCCTTTCGGAGCACCCCGGATTCAATAATGTGGCGCACGGAAATGCCATGCCGCGGCTAACACACGGGCTTTCTCATCAGAACGTTCGCATCAAGCTCGGCGATGCTTCGACACCCGAGCAATGCCATCGTCCGCTCCAATTCCTGCCGGATCAACATCAGCATCCTTTCGACGCCGCTTTGGCCGCCCGCGGCCAGCGCATACAGGTAGGGCCGGCCCAGGGAACAGGCGTCCGCACCCAGCGCCAGGGCCTTTACGATATGCGTCGCCCGGCGTACGCCGCCGTCCACGATCAACTCAAGCCGGTCGCCAACGGCATCGCGGATTGGCGCGATGCAGTCGACCGGCGCCGGTGCCGAATCGAGCTGGCGGCCGCCGTGGTTGGAAATCATGATCGCGGTTGCGCCGATCTCGACGGCCCGTTGCGCATCCCGGGGGCTCTGCAAGCCCTTGATGACGAAAGGCCCGGGCCACTGTTCGGCCAGCCAGGCGGCGTCGTCCCAGGTCAGCGTACGGTCAAACTCGCTATTGACATAGTCGATCAGGGACATCGCACCCGAGCCCAGGGCATCCACGCGATGGGCGACGTTCGCCAACCGGAAATCGGGGTTCAACAGATAATGCCAGGTCCAATGGGGGCTCGCCAGGAAACTGGCGATCCCCTTCCAGGAGAATTTTGGCGGCATGGTCATACCGGTTCGCAAATCCCGCTCCCGATTGCCTGCCAGCGGTGTATCGACCGTCAGGCACAACGCCTGGTAACCCGTTTCCCGGGCCCGCTCGGCGAACTCGCGGGTCAGGCCCCGGTCCTTGAAAATATAAATTTGAAACATTTTGGGGCCGCTGCCGGTCCGGGCAATCTCCTCGATGCTCGAATTGCCCATGGTCGAAAGGCTGTAACAGACCCCGGCCTGATCGGCGGCCCGGGCGACAGCCAATTCCCGGTCATGGTGGAATAAACGGTTCATGCCGGTCGGCGCCAGCAGCAACGGCATGGGCATATCCGTTCCAAGCAGCCGTACCCCGGTATCGACCCGCGATACGTCCCGCAATTGCCGCGGCACCAGTTGGTAGCGATCAAACGCCCGGGTGTTGTCTTGCAGGGTCCATTCGTCGTCCGCGCCACCGTCGATATAGTGGAAGAGCGGCGCGGGCAGACGCCGCCGGGCCAGCGGACGAAAATCCATGAGATTGAAACAGCGATCGATGGTGATCCCGGTCTCCTTGGCGGAACGGATCCGCCATCAAGGCTCTTCCCTGCTTTTGCCTGGATATAAACGGGTATACGCGCGGCCGGAGCCCGTCCTGACAGGTACTATAGACCATGTATCAGCGCCTGTCCGGAGGTCCATGAGGATTCCTGCCTCCGGCGTAATCCAGGCCGGCCCGGGGCCTCCGGCCATTCGCATTCCCGCGAAAAACCTGCAACTGACGGAACCGGCCCTCGCTAAATGCCCATGAAAACGGATAAAATGAGCGGTTTACCATCGCCCCGCCGCAGAACCCCATGAGCACCGCCCGGATACGCAACATCGCCATCATCGCCCACGTCGACCACGGCAAGACCACGCTCGTGGACCGGCTGCTGCAGCAATCGGGCACGTTCGATGCCCGCGCCGTGCCCGTGGAGCGTGTGATGGACTCCAACGACCTCGAACGCGAGCGCGGCATCACCATCCTCTCCAAGAACACCGCGCTGACCTGGGGCGACTACCACATCAACATCGTGGACACGCCCGGCCACGCCGACTTCGGCGGCGAGGTGGAACGCGTGCTCTCGATGGTGGACTCGGTGCTGTTGCTGGTGGATGCCGTCGACGGCCCCATGCCGCAGACCCGGTTCGTCACCCAGAAGGCGCTCGCCCGTGGCCTGCGCCCGATCGTGGTGGTCAACAAGATCGATCGCCCCGGCGCGCGCCCGCACTGGGTGCTCGACCAGACGTTCGAACTGTTCGACCGCCTGGGCGCCAGCGACGCTCAACTCGACTTTCCCGTGCTCTACACCTCGGCCCTCAAGGGCTACGCCGGCACCGACGCCGATGCCCCGGCCGCCGACATGACCCCGCTGTTCGAGGCCATCGTCGAGCACGTGCCCGCGCCCGACGTGGACAGCGAAGGCCCGCTGCAGCTGCAGGTCAGTTCGCTCGACTACAACAGCTACGTCGGCGTCATCGGCATCGGCCGCGTCACGCGCGGTACGCTGGCTGCCAACGCGGCGGTAACCGTCGTGAGTCACGACGGATCGCGGCGCAACGGCCGCGTACTGCAAGTATTCGATTTCCACGGCCTGGAGCGCATCGAGGTGCCCTCGGCGGACGCCGGCGACATCGTCGCCTTCACCGGCCTGTCGCCGCTGCATATTTCCGACACCGTATGCGCACCCGGCCGGGTGGAAGCGCTGCCCGCCCTGAGCGTGGACGAACCCACGGTGAGCATGAGCTTCCTGGTCAACGATTCGCCCTTCGCCGGTCGCGACGGCAAGTACATCACCAGCCGCCAGATCCGCGAACGCCTGCACCGCGAACTACTTCACAACGTGGCCCTGCGTGTGGAGGACACCGACGATCCCGACCGTCTACAGGTTTCCGGGCGCGGTGAGCTGCATCTGGCGGTCCTGATCGAGAACATGCGCCGCGAAGGCTACGAACTCGGCGTATCGCGCCCGCACGTCATCGTGCGCGAAATCGACGGCATCAAGCAGGAGCCTTACGAGCAGCTGAGCGTCGACGTCGAGGAAGCGCACCAGGGCGCGGTGATGCAAATGCTCGGCGAGCGCGGCGCGGATCTCTCCAACATGGTGCCCGACGGACGCGGCCGCGTGCGCCTGGATTACCTCGTGCCCGCGCGCGGCCTGATCGGCGTGCGCACCACCTTCCTCTCCGCCACCCAGGGCACGGGTTTGATGTACCACGTCTTCGACCATTACGCCCCGCTCAAGCGCGGCGAGTTCGGCCAACGCACGAACGGCGTGATGATTGCCAACGGCAGCGGCAAGGCGCTGGGTTATGCCCTGTTCAACCTGCAGGAACGCGGCAGCATGTTCATTGCACCCGGCGACGAGATCTACGAGGGGATGATCGTCGGTGAGCACGCGCGGGGCAACGACCTGACCGTCAACCCGCTCAAGGCCAAGCAACTCACCAATATTCGTGCCGCCGGATCGGACGAGAACATCCTGCTCACCCCTCCGATCAGGCTCACCCTGGAACAGGCGCTGGAGTTCATCGACGACGACGAGCTGGTCGAGATCACCCCGCACCACCTGCGCCTGCGCAAGAAACACCTGCAGGAAGGCCAGCGCAAGCGCGCCGCCCGAGCTTCGGCGTCCTGAGCTTGACAGTATCGCCGGCGGCATAGACAATGCCATTGCCTTGGCGTCCTGCCCGAAGGCAGGACATGGGAAGCCGGTGCGTTCGCTCATATGCGAACAAGTCCGGCGCTGCCCCCGCAACGGTAGGCGAGACAAGGCCTGTCAGTACAGCCACTGCGTAGACGGTTACGTGGGAAGGCGACAGGCAAGGTGGAGCATCCCGCTCCACGGCTCGCGAGCCCGGAGACCGGCCACGGCAACGTCTCGGTGCTGCGGCGGGCGGCTTCCGGAGTCCTGACCGGCTCTCTCTCCCTCCCTCGTACATCGATTGGTACCCGCAAACCGCGATTGAAGCGGTTTGCGCCCGCATGCGGGTCGGCTGCGAGAGGTTTACAACATGCAACGCTTCACTATCTGCCTGGCGGGATTGCTGGCCGCAAGTTCGGCATTTGCCCAATCCCCTGCTTCCCTTGTCACCACGGACCTGAGTCCACTCATCGTCACGGCGCCCACCGGCACCCCCCAGCCTCTGGACGCG
>Ga0209919_1000014_pt1 | contig 144133 bp, 131 predicted proteins | sample SalPon2A_C_D2_MG_FD_185721 | JGI IMG/M metagenome (GOLD analysis project Ga0209919, IMG submission 185721) | Soil microbial communities from South San Francisco under conditions of wetland restoration - Salt Pond MetaG R2A_C_D2_MG (SPAdes)... | ecosystem: Environmental > Terrestrial > Soil >... | reverse complement strand
CTCGCGCTTCACATCCAGCTTGCGCCTGGCTATTTCGGTCATTTTGGCTTCAATCTTACCAAGATCCTCGGGAGTAAAAGGCCTGTCAAAAGCGAAATCGTAGTAGAAGCCGTCTTCAATCACCGGGCCTATAGTGACCTGAGCCTTGGGAAACAGCTCCTGCACAGCCATGGCCATCAGGTGTGAGGCTGAGTGGCGAATCACTTCCAGCCCTTCGGGAGATTTTTCAGTAATCAGGGAAACCGTATCGCCATCAGCCAGCACATGCGACAAATCGCGCTCCACGCCGTTGACTGTTGCCGCAACGACTGCTCGTGCCAGGCCGGGACCAATATCGGCGGCCAGATCAAAGGCAGTTGCCCCCTCATTCAGGGTGCGACTGGAACCGTCAGGCAGTTGAATATTCATGGCGTTGAGATTCCTCCAGATTGAAAAGGCTGCATCCTAGCGACAACGCCCATATATAAAAGAGGCCAGACTGTATTCAGTCCGGCCTCCGGTTTGTCGATAGGATGAAAATGGTAGGCTCGGGCGGTTTCGAACCGCCGACCCCCACCATGTCAAGGTGGTGCTCTACCCCTGAGCTACGAGCCTGAACGGGTATCCCCTTGCGAGGGCGGCGAATCGTAGTGTCGCCTTACAGGCCGGTCAAGCACCACCGCTGGGGCGCGGACACCGACGATGGTAGAGCCTCCATTCGGATGACACCCACTAGAATTTAAGCTCATCCAGACTCTTCTTCTTTTCCTGTCCATGCATCAAGGCCATTGCCTTGATCTCCTCCATACTGAGAACCTCTGAAATTCTGAAGATGGCGTAATTGTGTCCAAACTGGCGCAAAGGCTCGATGCGGCATATATCTGACGAAGCGGAGGCCAGGCTCTGGATTGAAACGGTCAGTGGCGAGTGGTGCTGCTCCTTGGTTTCAACCCAAACCCGCCACCCATAACGGGTCTTTTCCATCAGCGCCGGCCAGCCGCGGCTCTGAACCATTGCACTTCTGAGATTAACAAACTGTAGAAATACAGGCCTCAGGTCTGACGGCATAAATTCAATGCCCATCCGTTGATAGCCATGCGGTGTTGCTTCCACCCACTGAACCAGCCCATAGGGCGGCTGATGGCTATTTTTTGACCATCGGAAACTCAGCAGGGAACGAACCGGGATATGAGCTCCATTATCAAGCGGACACTGGAGAAGCGCCCCCTGCCGACTCTGATTATGCAACACCCAACCCTTCCTGGAAAAATGAGTCTCCTGCCCTGACGGCATCAGCTCTTCCGACAGACTGATGCCAACATGCACATCTGCGTGAATTTCATCGTCCTTGGCGGCCTGACGCTCGGGGCGCTTGTTCACTCGCAATGAGCGGATCAGGGCCTTGCAGATAATTTTCGTTTCGCTCAAATCCCTTTCCAGGTGAATGACCCCGTGGGTTGCGGTTTCCAGTTCCACATTTCGCACCTTCTCAAGATCTTCAAAGGCCTGTTTTGCAACAGCCTGAACCCCGAGGACAATGCAGTCCTCCGGTGCCTCCTTAGGCAAGGTAGCCAGGCGTTTCGGCTTTAAATGGGGCTTTGCAGAGAGGCCAACGAGAAAGAAGCCTTCGCGCTTGCGGGGCATTGGGCGACCTTTACGAACATAAACACAATCGGCAAACAAAGCATACCCTGGAAGGCGCTCGAAGATCAGATTCAATTCTTCATCCGTCCGGGAATAAAGCTCCATGCGGCGCAACAACTCATGTTCGGCCACAACACATTTCAAACGACCGGCCTCCTCGCTGCATTCCTTTGGAGCAGCCCGGGCGACTGCCAGCCCCAATTCAGCCATATTCAGGCTTTGGCGAATCTCAGCCACATCCGGCGGATAGTGCCGGCGGGCATTGGCCTGCAATTGCCGAATGGCTAAATCGAGCGCTGTAGCCACAACGCGAACGATATCGTCATATAATTCCGGGTTATCTCTGGCTTTGGATCTAACATGAAGAACGCCTGCCTTGTAGGCACGCATAATCAGACTGCCCATATCTTTCGACAGCACATCCAGGAAACCTTCGAGATGCTTGAGTGACTTCAATCTGAAGCCCAACGGTACCAATGGCGCCGAATTCAGGCTTTGGATCCATTTTCTGACAGTCTTTGACGCAGCGTCCCTCTCGACGGGCTGGCAGGAAATACTGAGGGCATCCAACTCCTTGAGAATATCAACGAATTGCAAGCGAAGCATATCGAGCAAAGCATTGGGTATATCGGCATTTTTCTGCCCAACACCCAGCTTCAGCTCATTCTCCAACTCAAAGGAAAGGGTGGATATATATTGATCCGCCCCCGACTCCACTTTCTTCTCCTCTGTATCCCCTTCCATGTTTCCCTCCGCGGAAACCCTTAAACCATGAAATCAGGCGATGGTACTTCGTATCTCCCGGTTCAAGTGCTCACCGACATCCAGCATCAGGTTCTCATCCTCGGCCTCAACCATGATGCGAAGCTTTGGTTCAGTTCCCGACATGCGGACACTGATTCTGCCGTTCCCTTTGAGGCGACCCTCGGCCGCAGCAACCAAGGATTGCACCTTACTGTCGGCCATCACGTCCTTTCGCTCCGGCAATATAATGTTCCACAGCTTTTGCGGAAAAAGCGTCATCCCTGACGCCAGATCTGACAAAGGTTTATCCTGCTCCTGCATGGCAGTCAGAAGCTGTAGCGCGGTCATCAGGCCATCGCCGGTGGTATTGAAATCGAGCATGATCATATGTCCCGATTGCTCGCCACCGATATTGCAACCCTTGTCTCGCATCATCTCGAGCACATAGCGATCACCCACAGCTGCCCGATGCATGCTCAACCCCATCTCAGCCAGATAGCGCTCAAGCCCCATATTACTCATGATCGTCGTAACCACGGCACCACCGGTGAGTTGCCCATGGCCGTGGGAATGCTCAGCCAGAATCGCCATAACCCGATCTCCATCCACAATGCAACCATTCCCATCACAGGCAATCAGACGATCGGCATCGCCATCCAGCGCCAGCCCTATATGAGCGCCGACTGCAACAACGCGCTCCATCATACTTTCAGGATGCGTGGAGCCGCAGGCGTGATTGATGTTGTAGCCATCCGGCTTGTTGTGCATAGCAATCACATCGCAGCCCAATTCCTGCAAGATACGAGGCGCAACATCGTAGGCAGCTCCATTTGCGCAATCCACAACCACCTTAAGACCATCAAGGCGAAGCCCTCTTGGCATTGATGCCTTGAGGAATTCAATATAGCGGCCTCGGGCATCATCCACGCGCTGGGCTTTGCCAATTTCAAGTGCTGGCGGCAGTGGAGGAAGAGCATCAAGGCAAGCCTCAATTTCCAATTCCACCCCATCAGGAAGCTTAAATCCATCTGAGCCAAAAAATTTAATCCCATTGTCCCCGGCAGGATTATGTGATGCGGAAAGCATGACACCGGCATCAGCACGCAAACTGCGCGTAAGGTAAGCAACCGCCGGTGTCGGCACAGGCCCCACGAGCAGCACATTCATCCCCTGAGCGGTCAGGCCGGCGCATAGGGCAGATTCGATCATATAGCCTGATAGCCGAGTATCTTTGCCAATCAGGATATGAGGACGATGACTCAAATGCTGGGTTAACACATGCCCGGCCGCCCGGCCAAGTGCTAATGCAAACTCAGCCGTCATCGGATACTGGTTGACCGTTCCCCTAACACCATCCGTGCCAAAATAACGCCTCATTTCTTTCCCCCCGGAAGTTCTTTTACAGCATCCTGACGTTTATCGCTGAGTACACCCTGGACTGTAAACTGTGCCTTGGCATTCTCAAGGCGGATCGCCTTGCCGGACGGACTTTCAATCCCGAGTTTTGCTTCGAAAGGTCCATTTCTCAACTCGGGGCGAATAGGTGTGGTATCAACTTCCTTGAGTGAATCCAGCCATACTTCCGGACCCGTCAGTTTTACTTCGCCGGGTTTAACCGTTACCGCCAAGGCCTGCCATCCCTCGGGTAATTCCAGATGCGCTCTTACGGGCACTAGCCGGGTCACCACTCGATCCACCTGCAACTCCAGCCGATCCGGCTGCACCTTCTGGATACGGAGCCCGCTTGGAAGAACAATAGAACTTACCAGCAAGGCGCGTTCAACAACGCCGGGGGTCGTGATATCTGCCACCGTAATCGGAACAATAAGATCTTCCTGTTTGAGTTCCTTCAAACGTGTCTGCAGTCCGCTAATCGTCACCCGCACATGGTCAGGCAGATCATTGACGATCACCATGTCTGCAGGAAGCCCCCGCACCTGCAAAGGCACATCCATGCTCAGAGAGCCATCCCCTTGGCCATGCACCTGCAGCCACAAAGAGACCGCTATAAGCACTGCCCATATCTGAAGGTTATACCGCTTGAGAGCATTCCACAGAATCATTCGCTTTGCACCTGGCCAGTCATCGGTTTCTGTATGGGGATCGTGGATAGTCGCGCCGCAAGAGCGTCGCGCAGCGGCCCGCTCCCTAATGGCTCGCCCAAGCGTCCTTCTTCGACCAGATGAACCTCGCCGGTTTCCTCAGACACCACAATCACCAACGCATCGGTTTCTTCAGCAAGCCCTACCGCCGCACGATGACGCGTGCCGAAATCGCCGGGTACAGCATTCGCTTGTGCCAGCGGCAGCAGAACCCGTGCTGCAACAACACGGCCTCCCCGCACATCGCTTGTCACAATCACAGCGCCGTCATGCATTGGGGCATCGGGACAAAAGAGCGCTAAAATCATATCTGGGCGCAGCGGTGCATCGAGCTCCACCCCCGTATCATACAAATGACGTAATCCTGTTTCGCGCTCAAGCACTATCAGCCCCCCCCAGCCGCGATGTACCAGCGCAAAGGCGGATTCAACCAGAATATCGAGCATAACGATCTCCGGTTCCGTGCCGGAAGCAAGGGGGTTGACGGCCACTCGCATCAGAGCCCGCCGGATTTCCTGCTGAAACAGAACCACCAGAATCACCATAAAAGCCGAGAAGAAATGCCCGAACATCCATTCCACGGTAAACAAGCCGAAGGAACGGGCGAGCTCATAGGTCACCATCACGATGGCAACACCGATCAGCATCTGCACAGCGCGCGTGCCCCTGATCAGTCGCAGGAAGAAATATACAACCACGGCAACAACGCTGATATCCACTACGTCCAAGATGCCAATTTGCCAGTTCATCAGATCGATTTACTCCCGCGTTATTTTTATATCATTGTTCATCTGCCGGCTCACCCGGCAGGTTAAAGCATCCCAACATCAAGATAGTCGATCAGGCAAGGTTTGCTGCGCCAGAGAGGATGCAACCTGCACTGCACGTTTCTGTTGCTCGACATCATGTACCCTCAGCATATCAGCTCCTCGTGCAATGCCAATTGCATTGGCTGCCGCCGTCTCAATTTCGCGGTTCTCAGCATCAGTACCCGTCAACATGCCCAGAAAAGATTTTCGCGACACCCCGAGCAAGACCGGCATGGCAAATTGTCGCTTTATATCCCCAATAGCACAAATCAGATCAACATTATCCTGCAGGCGTTTGCCAAAACCGATGCCGGGGTCAAGCAGAATGGAAGATGCGGCGATACCAGCGCTCAAACACACCTTGATACGGGATTCAAAAAAAGCCATAACTTCGGACACCACATGATCGTATTTTGGCTGCTGCTGCATCATTTCAGGGGTTCCCTGCATATGCATCAGACAAACATCAGCGCCCGTCTCAGCAACCACTGCCATGCTTTCAGAATCGTGACGCAGAGCGCTGACATCGTTTACCAGACACGCACCTGCCCGGATGCTCTGACGCATCACCTCTGCCTTCATGGTATCGATGGAAACCGGTATACCTGCTCCGGTCAGCGCCTGCACGACCGGCAAAACACGGGCAAGCTCTTCATCAAGCGGCACAGGGCTGGCGCCGGGCCGGGTGGATTCGCCCCCGACATCAATAATTTTCGCTCCCTGCTCCCACATCATCATGCCGTGCGCAACTGCAGCCGCCACATCGGCATGGGAACCACCATCGGAAAACGAATCGGGGGTGCAATTCAGCACCCCCATTATCCATGCATCGCCATGTTCCGGGCGGTGCCAGCGTGAAGGCATCAGTGAATCTGCTCGGCCTCATCGCCAGCCGACTTGGTATCGGAATCACCAATATCAACCTTTGCTGATGGCTCTTCAGGCGCTTTTCTGGAAGAGGTCGGTGGCGGAGGTGTTTCCTCGCGATGCAATTCCTTGCCGGCCATGATCCGATCGATCTCTTTGCCATCGAGGGTTTCAAATTTGATCAATGCCTGCGCCAGCAGATGCAATTGATCCATATGTTTGACCAGAATATCCTTGGCCCGTCCATAGTTGTCATCCACCATTTTGCGCACAACCGCATCAATCTTGCGGGCGGTTTCCTCGGAGATGTTGGTCTGGCGCGTAATCTCCCGGCCGAGGAACGGCTCATGTTCCCGCTCACCGTACACCATCGGACCAAGCTCATCGCTCATGCCCCACTGGGTCACCATATTCCGCGCAAGCTGAGTTGCGCGCTCAAAATCATTGGATGCACCGGTTGTCATCTGATTCAACACCAGTTCTTCGCCCAGACGACCACCCATCATGATGGCAATCTGATCACGCAGATATTCGCGATCATGATTGAACCTATCCTCAAGTGGCAGCTGCATCGTGACGCCCAGTGCCTGACCACGCGGAATAATACTGACCTTATGCACCGGGTCGGCGGTTTTGAGATGTTTCGCCACCAGAACATGCCCGGCTTCATGATACGCCGTGGTCTTTTTCTGTTCTTCTGAGATAATCATCGAGCGGCGTTCGGTGCCCATCATCACCTTGTCTTTGGCCGTTTCAAAATCAGCGCCGATCACCTTATCACGATCATAACGGGCTGCATTCAAAGCGGCCTCATTCACCAGATTGGCCAGATCGGCGCCGGAGAATCCCGGAGTACCTCTCGCCAGCACTTTCACATCGACATCGCTGCCCAGCGGCACTTTGCGCATATGCACTTTCAGGATCTGTTCGCGCCCGAGCAGGTCAGGCCTTGGCACCACCACCTGACGATCAAAGCGACCTGGCCGCAGCAGGGCCGGATCAAGCACATCCGGGCGATTTGTGGCAGCCACCAGGATCACGCCTTCATTGGATTCAAAGCCATCCATTTCAACGAGCATCTGGTTGAGTGTCTGCTCACGCTCATCATTGCCACCCCCGATGCCTGCCCCGCGGTGACGACCCATGGCATCAATTTCATCCACAAATATAATGCAGGGAGCGCTCTTCTTTGCCTGTTCGAACATGTCACGCACTCGAGAAGCTCCGACGCCGACGAACATTTCGACAAAATCAGAACCCGAAATCGAGAAGAATGGCACCTCGGCTTCGCCGGCTATAGCACGCGCGAGCAAGGTTTTACCGGTTCCCGGAGGCCCAACCAGCAACACTCCCTTGGGAATTTTACCGCCAAGACGGGTAAACCTTGATGGATCCCGCAGGAATTCAATCACCTCGGTGACCTCCTGCTTGGCCTCATCACAGCCAGCCACATCCTCAAATGTGATTCGATTTGTGTTCTCATTAAGCAGCTTGGCCCGGCTCTTGCCAAATGACATCGCCCCGCCCTTGCCTCCACCTTGCATCTGGCGCATGAAAAACACCCACACTGCAATCAACAGCAGCATCGGGAACCATGAAATCAGCACAGAAAGAAAAAATGGCACCTCGTCCTTTTCTTTCACATTAACCATGACATGCTGATCCAGCAGACGCTTGTACAGATTCGGATCATCGGGAACAGTCACATCAAAATTCTTCAATTCACCACTGGTGTCACGAAACTGCCCAACAACCTGATTGTCCTTAATCGTGGCGGTGTCCACCATCCCTTTATCAACCTTTTCAACAAAGGTCGAATAGGCCATTTTTTCGCCCTTCACCATCGGTGACGAAAACATATTGAAAAGACTCATCATGGTCAGGCCAATTACCAGCCACAACAGAACATTCTTACCCATCGTATATGTATCCTCTTCGTTTTAATTCAAAAAATTTCCGCACACATGTCGTTCATAAGAACCCTGTAAAAACCACTCATCCGAACAACCAGACTGGCTTAAACTGGATAGCACAACATGAATAATTCATTAAACAGTGCTCGGAACATCAGCCTCGCAAACCTGCCTGTATAGCCTCCAGATGCAAGAATCTGCTACGCCTCTGCAATCGGCAGCGCGAAAGATCAAGGCCTCCCAACCCGCTTTGCTGTGTCCAAGCTTCTGCTAACATGATGTGTCGACGACCTGGCGTAACTCCCTCTCCAAGCAAAAGAGCCATCATCTTCTGCAAAGCTCTGGCGCGTACAGGTTGGGTTGTCTGAGCCCATTCCCGCCAGCCAACCCGCACCGTACCGGGATCAGCCGACAACGCCTCACTATCAACAGCGCCAACAAGCAGTGCGTCAGCTTCGGCATCAAGCTTTCCAGTCAGGATTTCAGCCTGATGCTGCCAGCGAAGAAAAAGCTCCTCCGGCGCCACATTGGCCTCGCGCATGGCATGAAACAGGCGATGGCGAACAAAGTTTCGACGAAACCGGGTATCCTGATTGGATGGGTCTTCAAGCCACGAAACACCGATATGAGCCAATGCCTGTCGCAACTCGCATGCGGGGATGTGCAACAACGGACGCACGATGCGCAGACGCCCTTGCTGTCGCTCCCGACTGATACCTCGACAGCCTCCGGGGCCAGCCCCCTGCAATAGCCTCATGCAAACGGTTTCAGCCTGATCATCCAGTTGATGGCCCAGGCACAGATGATCTATTCCATGCTCTTCCGCCCAGATCTCAAATTGCCTGTATCGGGCATGGCGGGCCGCCGCCTCAAGATTGGACGAGGTATGGGGCTGCAGCCGACAGGATACATAAGGAACACCCCAGGCAAGAGCGGATTCAGCAAGCGCTTCAGCCTGTTTGGCAGAGTTTTCTCGCCAGGCATGGTCGACATGCCATGCCGACACCTGATATCCGGCAGCTTTCAGCGCCAGCAGTAGGGCTGTTGAATCAGCCCCCCCCGACCAAGCTACTGCAAGGCGTCGGGGTAAACTGATAGATAAATCATGCTCCAGCCAAGTCTGGCCGAATCCGGGATATGTCAACGTCAATCAGGCACCCCACTGGGAAAGACCATGATCAACTATCCTTTTTGCCACCCTGGACTCAGCATCCAGAAGCTCAAACACATCGACATCGACACCACCAAGGCATGGCTTGCCGGCGCGAACAAGCAGAAGGGGCGCAGCATCTGCGCCACGCATCCGAATAACGATGAGATTCATCCCCCCCTGCGGCAGCCGGTAACCCTCCAGCACACCCGAAATCTGGCGGGCATCAAGCCGTAAATCCTTGATACTGGCTTTGTTTGATAAAGCTGAAAGCAACTCGGAAACCACAGGAGCAGTCATCGCTAGACCATTATTGTACAGGACGTTCACGCTCTGGCCTGTGCCCGAATCCACAGCCTCTACACGCACCCCCCCCAAAGGCTTGAGGCCCGATTTGTAATCCCGATAGGCAATCAACCGCCCCACACCACAATCCCTCGACACACCGGCATCGGCCTGTGGCACGGCCAGCGCAAAGGTGATCTTGCATTCTCCAAGCTTGGGATGATTCGTCTTGGAAAACATCCACTCACCGATCATGGCCACGCACATCGACAGGGATGGCATGCTGGCCTCATCATTATCCGAGATTTCCATATACCATTCTCGCAGCTGTGAACGCAGGGCTGCCCCTGCCTGCACCAATGACACAACCGAGCCGCGCAAAAGACCCCCGGAAGATGAACATTCATCTACAAACAAGTTGTCCTGCTGATCAAACACATCCAGTACACCGGATAGAAAACGCTGATCAATGAAATTAGCGGACGCCGAACCATGCAGAGAAAGCATGCCGGCCAGATAGTCCGACCACTCGACCCGCAGGCAACCCTGCCTGAGCGCAAGAGACTTGCCGCTATGCAATGACCGATTAACCTCCGGTTGAATAAATACCAGCTCCCCATCCTGATAGGCTTGTTCAAATAGCTTGTCGGCTTCGCTGCCTCTCGCCTTGGGCGCCAATTCAGGCTTTCTGTCCAGCCATGTTTTCTCTACCTTGCGGCGCCTGATTTCAACCCGTACATCCTCTTCGAAAACACGAAAAGCATTCAATGTGACATCATCGCGCAACCAGGGCTCGCCAGCTGATTTAGCATCGCGACCACCTTTCATCTGAGCCAACAACCACGCGGCGATGGGTCTTTCGCGAAAGTTATTTACGCTTTCCAAAGCATTCCCTTCCAGATGAACCTGACCGGCAAGAAGTTGATCCAGCTTCTTGGCCTGCAAAACGTACTCCATCCAGCCGCCATAACCGCTCTCGACAGCCAACTGCCACAAGGACAGCCTGGCCCAGGTGCGCTTCAATAGATGCTCGCCCTGTCTGTCCTTAGCCAGCAATGCCAGAATACCACCCTCGTTTCTTGGCCCCACCTTTTCCCTTAGCTGGCGCATGCGGGGCACAACATCGGCCTCCAGGCCATATGCCCGGATGACCTTCCTGTCATCGCCAAGTAATGAATCATCCGGTTGTTCGCGCAGAAACGCCATCGGCGTGGAGGGAAGCATCATGGATTCGTAGCTGGCAATACGCGTTACCTCAACCACACCCTCAAGATATTTTTTGAGAAACTCCTGCAGAGCCCAGACATAAAGTCCGCCCACCACACATAACATGACGTGACTGGTTGTTGCTTCCTCTTCGGTCGGCAGCGCGGCAATCCCCTGTCGCATCAAGCGCAGAATAAGCACATTGACGGCCGGCACCCAGGGAGCCACATCGACCTGATCCTGTTTCCAGCCCTGCCCCCAAAGCCCCTGCCAGACGCTCAGCAGCGCCGGTGCACCTTTATCATCAGCACACCAATGATGCAGCAGTCGCATTGGGATATGAGGAAACTGTTTCCGCAGATACCCCACCATGGCCCGGGCATGGGCATCCATTGTCGGCAACTGATGGGCCGAAACCTTGTCCCCTTTTACCATGTACCGAATGGCATAATCCTGCAGCCGACGCAGTGCTATGGATATTTTCTGATCTATTTCGGAATGAACGGCATAAGGGATGTATTCTCCGGCGTCTTGCCCGGACACCCGGATAGGCAAGCGGCGCGATTCAACACGGCAGCGATCAGCCGGGTTCTCGCCTCTGTTCAGAATCGGACGATACCAACTCCATCGAAAGCTGAAATATTCTGGTGAAATCATAACATAAACACCTTATAGCCCTCCTGAATATCGTCCTGTTTCATGTTCCTGCATTGCCTGAACAGGTACCGCTGCCTAGCATTGGCAGCATGCACTCAAAGTCCATGGCCCGTTACAGGCTTATCTTCATCCCAATCACAGGCAAGCATAGACGTTTTTTACCGGGAAGACGAATTCCGGCCATCCTCCAATTTTTCAAGCATGATGCCAACAATTCAAACACTTGGCACCGGATCTTCGCCTGCTGCACCATTGTGTTGACCCTTATCGGAACCAGCCTGCCTGCCAAGGCAGCGGATATTGCCGTAACCCTGCCGCCCTTGGCCGGCCTGGTTCTTATGCTTGATCCTGACATCTCCAGCATCTGCCTTCTTAAAAGCGGTGCCGACCCTCACGACTTCCAGTTGCAGCCGCGCAGTATTGAATCACTCAAGCAAAGCAGACTCCTGATTCGCGCATCCATGGATGATGGAGGCTGGCCGATTCCACCGAGTCACAACAACACCCTCGATCTGTGGCCCGAGGCAAGTCATGGCTGGTTGAGCCCGGAGCAGGTTCAGAAAGCCCTTCCCCGATTGAGCGAAGCCCTGAAGAAGCTTAACCCGCAACATGCTGTCGCGATTGAGCACCGCCTTTCTCGGGCAACTGCCAAAGCGGCTTTATTTGGCCAGCAGTGGAAACAGGCTTTGGCCAATACCAAATCGGTCATCATGCAGCATCCTTCATGGTTACCGCTGATGAAGGATCTGGATATCCGGGTCCTTGCCGTGCTCGAATCCGAGCATCATGGCCACGAAAGCGGACCTAGGCAGCTTGAGGAGGCTCTGGCAAGCCTGAACCTGCATCCGGACACCTGGCTGGTGGCTGATCTGGCGCATAGCACCCGCCCTCTCGACTGGCTCGCCCGGCACGCAAACACGTCTCCCAAGCGCATCACCCTTGATCCGCTCGGTCGTTGTGGTGAAAGCTGGGATGTATTGATGGCAGAAAATCTGGAGCGCATCAACAAGTGAACGCTCCGATCGTGCAACTGTCGAATATCTGCCTCGGGTCTACCGGGAAGCCGATACTTGAAAATATCAGCCTGTCGCTGGATGCCGGTCATTTTCTAGGCATTGTCGGGCCAAACGGCGCAGGCAAAAGCACGCTATTGAATATCATTGCCGGACTCACTGCACCCGACTCAGGACATGTCGACCTTTTTGGGCAGTGCCTGCACCGCTACAACCGGCGCAGCTTGCTAAAACAGGTAGGCTTCTTGAATCAACTGCAGGAGCGCGAGCCACGCCTGCCGATGCGTGTGCGCGATGTTGTCGCTATGGGCATGCCCGATTTCGCCAGCCCGATACGCTGGCGCAAACTTTCCCAACAGCCTGTCATGGAGGCGCTGGCACTAACCGACATGCAGCACCTTGCCGATGCGGATTTCCGTCATTTATCGGGCGGACAAAGGCAGCGAGCCAGAATCGCCCGTGCTCTGGTTAGCAAACCACGCCTTCTGCTTCTGGATGAGCCTTCAGCAGCCCTGGACAGCGCCAGACAGGAAAGCCTTTTCCAACTGCTGCGCCAACAATGCGATGACAACGGCATGAGTGTCATCATGGTGGAGCATGATATTGCCGCCATCAGCAGCCATGTTGATTCTGTCGCCTGTCTGAATCGCCGCATCCACCACCATGCCATGCGTGGCGAGCAAATCCCCGAGATCATCTGGAAAGCCATGTATGGTGAACACATCCGCATCATGAGCCATGACTCAGGTTGCATCGGCTGCGGACCGGGTGGTTCACATGCCTGATTTCCTGCAACAGTTTCTTGCCAGTCCAGTCATGCGCGAAAGCCTGCAGCCGGCCTTCCTGATTGCGTTAGTCACCGCCTCGATGTCAGTCATGATCATGGCCCATCGTCTCTCTTTCCTTACCGTTGGTGTATCTCACGCATCGCTAGCCGGTATGGGCTTGGCACTGACCCTGTCGCTGCCACTTTTGCCGGCGGCATCCGGATTTGCGGTACTCATCGCACTGCTGCTAGCACTGATGCCTCGCAGCCAGGGCATCAGTGAGGATGCGGGTACCGGCATTCTGTTTGCCGGCAGCATGGCTCTCGGCATCATTCTGGTATCTTCAGCTCCCAATGCGCGGGTCGATCTATTCGGCCTCCTGTTCGGAAACATACTGACCATCACCCCGGAGGATGTAAGCTGGCTCTGGCTACTTGGCGGCATCATCCTTGCAGTACTGATGGTTGCTGCGCGGAGCTGGTGGAGCATCGCCTTTGACAGCGTAACAGCCGCCGCCTCGGGCTTGCCGGTAACTGCCCTGAGGCTCCTGCTTTATGGCATTGTCGGCCTTACGGTAATTCTGTGCGTCAAGCTTGCCGGCATCGTTCTGACGGCCGGATTGATGATCCTCCCCGCTGCCTGCGCCTGGTTCTGGGGAAGATCCTTATTCGGTCTGTGGCTCATGTCGGTGCTGTTTTCGCTCACCGGAACTTTGGCGGGCCTGCTCTGGTCATATGCCTATGACTGGCCTTCCGGCGCTTCGGTAGTACTGGCATTATGCGGCCTGTTCATCGTCAGTTGGAGCATATACGGGAGAGTCGAATGGCTGAAACATCACGTCCTAAAGCAGTAAAGGCAGGTATAGGTATTCGCCTGCTGGCCAGCGCTTATGATGGCCTGATCATGCTCGGTCTGTTATTTCTGGCATTTATTCCGGTCACCATGGCGGAACAGGCGCTCGGACCTATTGACCAATGGATCAAGGGGTTGCTGATCACAACAATCTCTTATGCCTATTTCGTCGGCTTCTGGGTCAAGGGGGGAGCCACCACAGGCATGCGCCCTTGGAAGCTGCAGGTAGCCATGAATGATTCAGGCAACCCCCTGAGCCTGATGGCGGGGTCGACCCGTTTTGCCGGCCTGATGCTTACCTGGGTCGCTCTGGGGATGACAATCCTGTACATGATGCATCGGGATACAGGCCACCTGTTGTTCTTTATTTCTGCCCTGGTGCCCGTCTTTTCGATGCTGGCTATGCTGATGACCCGTGAGCGCCAAAGCCTGCACGACATCATCTCAGGCACGGCTGTTTACCGACTCCAATAATACGCCTCAAAAATCTATTTATCGTGGCGGCAGAAGCCGCGGTCATAACCACAGCCGTTTAAAATCTACTCCTGTTCAGGAAAGGCCCAGCCATAAGCGTGCTTGGGAAACATCCCGAAACAAGGCTATTTCTCCGTGCTGGGTTCCCGATATAATCTGGAACATGCGAAACAGTCCATAAACCAGATCGCTATTGGCCACGAATGCGCGCTTGGCACCTTCACCCCACACATGTGAATCCTTGAAAGACATGATCTGATTTGTGTCAAACTCGTCGGTTACAGCATCATTACAAACCAGAAGCTCCCGTGAATCGGGCCTGAAACAGGGGTTCTTCGCAAGGGACTGCAAAAGCTTAGAAAATTCCGAATAGGTCACACTGCCGCTCAGCGTGGTAAACACCACGCCCTGATCCACATCGATGGTATAATCAACTGGCATAATACCCGACCTCCCCTGCACCGCACCTTGGTTATTAATAGTCGGCTCTCACCCATATCGCAACAAACAATTCGACCAGTCACGTAACTGTCAGGATAGCAGAAAAAGCGTTCAGGATGTCCGGTGAAACAATAGTTTCTTGTGGTATTCTTCCGGATCCTTGGTCTGGACCATGGTACCACCGCGCGGAAACAACGCATCATACAGCCGGGAAACCCAGAACCTGAGTGCCGCCAGGCTCAACATGTCCGGCAGAGCCTGCAGTTCAGGCTGACTCAACCTGCGGACTGCCTGATAGCCATCTAGAAACGCCTGCATGCGCTCGTGATCCGCCCCACCCAGTAGAACAGCCTGCGCATTAAGGGAAATCGCAATATCCATGATGTAAGGCGCATTATGGGCATAGTAAAAATCAATCAGCCCGGCAACCGCATCACCTTCAAAAAGGATGTTGTCGCAAAAAAGATCACCATGAATGACGCCCTCTGGCAGTTGTAGCGCAGCCCGAGCCTGCTGGCGCTCCAGTTCATCGTTCAGCAGGGAAACTGCCTTTCCGCCATAATGCTGGCCGGTTTTTTCGCTGACCGTGGCGATAGTCTCTGACAGCCATGCCATTCCGGTCGGATTCTCGCGCTTCTCGGGGAAATCTGCTCCGGCTATATGCAATGTCGCAAGCGCATAGCCTGAGGCTTTCAGCTGCGCCGGACTGAGTATATCCAGTGTTTTACCCTGCAGACATGACACGATACAGCCCTTCTTTTCCCCTTCTGGCGTGGAAAGCGAAAAAAGAAGATTCCCATCCAGACACGGCTGCACATCCGGACACGGCAGCCCATGGCCAGCGAGGTGCCGCATCAAACGCATGAAATAGGGAAGCTCTTCAGCCCGCATACGTTCAAAAACGGTAAGGACAAAGCGCCCTACATCGGTTTCGATAAAGAAATTACTGTTTTCAATGCCTGCTGCGATTCCTTCATGGGCGCGCAGGGTACCCAGGCTGTAATCAGCCAGAATCGTTGTAATATCGTTGTGGGAAAGCTCGGTATAAACAGACATGGCGCCCAATCATAGCTGCGTGAATGGAACTGTCAGCCATTACTGATCAACCGCCATGCGCCGGCGGATCAAAATGGATAAATTCAAAGCAAATCAGCTGTATCGCAAACATTGTTCCAGCAGCCGGCAAACGTTAGCGTGCGCGCGATGGTGCAACAGGGACGGATATGGACAAAATAATCATTCAGGGCGGCATTCCGCTCAACGGCAGCATAGAAGCCAGCGGTGCAAAAAATGCAGCCCTGCCATTGCTGGCGGCCTCTATTCTTGTGGACGGTCCGGTTCGCTACCATCGAATACCGCATCTGCAGGATATCTCCACCATGATGACCTTACTCGCATGGCAAGGAGCCGATGTTACCTATGACGACCAGTATTGCCTGCATGTCGATACGCGACCAGCCACAAAACCCGAAGCTCCTTATGAACTGGTTAAAACCATGCGTGCATCAGCAATTGTTCTCGGCCCCTTGCTGGCGAGATTTGGCAGGGCAAGAGTCAGCCTTCCAGGCGGCTGCGCCATTGGTGCGCGCCCGATCGACATGCACCTGAAAGGGCTTGAGGCCATGGGGGCAAATATCGATGTGGAACAGGGTGATATTGTTGCAAGTGCGAAGGGTGGACTAAAAGGCGCCCAGATCGTTTTTGATCAGGTCACTGTAACCGGCACCGAAAACCTGATGATGGCAGCTACGCTGGCCAGCGGGGAAACCATACTCGACAATGCAGCACGTGAGCCGGAAATCGTCAATCTTGCAGAATCGTTGCGCAACCTTGGCGCCCGTATCGAAGGCGACGGCAGTGACAGTATCCGCATTCAGGGCGTGAGCCGCCTGAACGGAGGCAACATCACCACCATCGCCGACCGCATCGAAACAGCCACATATCTTACGGCCGGACTTATTACCGGCGGAGATGTCACCGTCACCGATACCGATCCGGGCATGCTCGATGCATTTCTTGCTAGAGTTCAGGATGCAGGGGGCACCGTCGAAACGGGTGAAAATCACATCCGTTGCAAGGCCAATGGTCGCCTCCAGGCTGTCGACATTCATACCCGCCCCCACCCGGGCTTCCCGACTGATCTGCAGGCCCAGTTCATGGCCATGATGACTCTCGCCGAAGGAACCAGCGTCGTGCACGAGAGCATTTTCGAAAACAGATTCATGCATGTGCAGGAACTGGCCCGCATGGGTGCAGTAATCAGGCTGGATGGAAACACAGCTGTCGTCAGTGGCGTCGGCAAACTTTCCGGGGCGCCGGTCATGGCCACGGATCTACGCGCATCCGCATCCCTGGTGCTGGCAGGCCTCGCTGCTGAAGGCGCAACAACGGTTGCCCGCGTATATCACATTGACCGCGGATATGAACGCATTGAAGAGAAGCTTGGAAAACTGGGAGCCAATATCATGCGCCACAGCGTAAGCGAAAACTGGATGCAGGGAGCAAAGCTGAATGCCTGATCAACCATTAACGATTGCCCTGTCCAAAGGTCGAATCCTTGAGCAAACGCTGCCTCTGCTGGAGCGTGCCGGTATCACGGCAAAGGAAGATGTGCTCAGCACACGTAAACTTATGGTCGATGGCCGTGCGGCTGACCGCGGCGCGATTCGCTTCCTGATCATACGTGCAGCGGATGTATGCACGTATGTCGAACAGGGCGCTGCCGACATGGGTATTGCCGGGCGTGATTCCCTGCTGGAATCGAAACCCCATGTTTACGAACCGCTGGATTTGAATATCGGTCGCTGCCGACTCTGTGTCTGTGGGCCGAAGTCGCTGGTGGAGGCAGGAACCCCCGAACGCGGCAGCCGCATCCGCGTCGCCACCAAATACGACCGGCTGGCAACCGACTATTTCATGGCGCAAGGCGTACAGGCTGAGATCATTCATCTGTATGGCTCCATGGAGCTGGCTCCACTGGTTGGTATGGCAGAACGCATCGTTGATCTTGTTGAAACCGGTGGCACCCTGAAAGCCAATGGCCTGATTGAGGAGACAACATTGTTTGACATATCCAGCCGCCTGATCGTCAATCCGGCCAGCTTTGCCACACGAAAAACGAGGATTCTGCCCATGATTGAACACCTGCGTCAGGCTGTGGCGCAACTGGCATAAGTACCGAACCCTCATGTACAGGAGATCGCATGACACAACTGAATAGCAAAATTCTACGTCTGGACTCTTCCCGTCCTGATTTTTCCGCCCGCCTGGATGCCCTGCTATCGCGCGAAACTGATACCGGTGCCGATGTGCAGGATCTTGTCGCAGGCATTCTGGCCGACGTCAAACAACGCGGAGATGAGGCATTATGCGACTACACGAAGCGCTTTGACGGCTGGGATTGCGATGCCGGCTCAATCGTCATCAGCCGCGAACGCATGCAAGCAGCATGGGAAAGCGTCTCCGATCAGGATCGGGAAGCACTTCAGCTTGCTGTCAATCGCATCCGCGATTACCACGAACACCAGGTTCAGCAGGACTGGGAGTACACCGACTCGGCCGGTCTGACTCTTGGCCAGCGCATCACACCACTGGATCGGGTAGGGCTGTATGTACCCGGTGGCAAAGCCGCCTATCCATCATCGGTACTAATGAATGCAGTGCCGGCAGTGGTTGCAGGCGTTGCTGAGATTGTCATGGTCGTACCAACTCCGGGTGGTGAACTGAATGAACTGGTGCTGGCTGCCGCCTATATCTCCGGCGTACAGCGCGGGTTTGCTGTAGGCGGAGCCCAGGCTGTGGCGGCCCTCGCCTATGGCACAGCAACCATTCCACCGGTGGATAAAATTGTTGGCCCCGGAAATAAATTTGTAGCCGCCGCCAAACGTCAGGTGTTTGGCACCTGCGGCATCGACATGATTGCGGGCCCTTCAGAAATCGTCGTCGTAGCCGATGGCGGCAATCCATCCTGGATTGCAGCCGATTTTCTGTCTCAGGCAGAGCATGATGAAGCCGCCCAAAGCATTCTTATTTCCACCGATGCCCACCTGTTGGATCAGGTTGCACAATCCATTGAGGCGCACCTGCAGGTATTACCGCGTGCAGCCATTGCCAGGGCCTCGGTGGAAACCCACGGTGCACTGATTCATGTGCGCAGCTGGAGCGAGGCGGCAGATGCCGTGAACCATATCGCACCTGAACATCTGGAACTGGCAATGGAAACCCCCGACGACCTGCTGCCTGCCATCAAGCATGCCGGAGCAATCTTTATCGGCCATTTTGTGCCTGAAGCCCTTGGTGATTATATTGCCGGGCCGAATCATGTGCTGCCGACCAACCGTACAGCTCGTTTTTCCAGCCCGCTCGGCGTTTATGATTTCCAGAAACGCAGCAGTGTCATCCGGGCCACCAAGGCAGGAGTACAAGCGATCGGCCCCGCCGCTGCCCATCTTGCCCATCGTGAAGGCCTGCAGGCACATGGTCTGACCATTGAATTAAGACTGAAGGAAGGCGAATGATCCGATCCGATATACGCTCCCTTTCCGCTTATCATGTACCGGATAGCTCCGGCCTGATCAAACTGGATGCCATGGAAAACCCGTATTCACTGCCGCCATCGCTACGGCAGGAGTGGGCGGCCCGGATTGCAGCCGTGGATTTCAACCGCTATCCCGATGCGGATATGTTGACCCTGCGTGAGAAAATAGCTGCACACGAGGGCATTTCCCCTGATCAGATCCTGATCGGCAACGGTTCGGATGAAATTATCCAGATGCTGCTGATGTCTGTGGATGCCGGCACCTGCGTAACCCCGGCTCCGACCTTTGTCATGTATGATTTGATTTCCCGCTGGCTCAAGCGTCCTGTTGCCACCGTGCCGCTGAATCCTGACTTCTCGCTTGATGCGGATTTGTTCCTGAAGATATGTGGCAGGGAAAAGGCAGAAATCGCTTTTCTGGCGTGCCCGAACAACCCGACCGGCAACCTCTGGTCCGAGAAAACGATCCGTAGAATCGCTGATAACTTCCAAGGCCTGTTGGTAATTGATGAAGCATACGGCCCCTTTGCCGAACGCTCGCACATCAAGCTTATCGGATCGCGCGTGATGATTCTGCGTACCTTTTCCAAACTGGGCTGGGCCGGCCTGCGTCTGGGCTATCTGATCGGAGAAGCAGAAAGCATCGCTCACCTGAACAAGGTGCGCCTGCCCTACAATATCAACAGCCTGACCCAGGCCACGGCGGAATTCCTGTTCGAACATTTTGACGTATTCGAAAAACAGGCTGCCGAAATCCGCGCTGAACGCGCGCGCATGACAGAGGCATTGACGGGGTTTGATGCGATAGAAATATTCCCCTCACAGACGAATTTTTTATTGATTCGGATCAGCAACGCAACCCAGGTTTTTGAACAACTTCTTGCTGCCGGCATTCTGATCAAGAGCATGCATGCAGCCGGCGGCCTGCTAAGCAACTGCCTGCGCATCACGATCGGCAGTAGAGAAGAAAATGATGCGGTCCTGACTGCATTACGGGAGATTTTAAAATGAGCCAACATATTCAGCGCAGCGCCAACATTGAACGAAAAACCAAGGAAACGGATATCAAACTATCCCTTAATCTGGATGGCAGCGGCAAAACTGAACTCTCCAGCGGCATTCCTTTCTTCGACCATATGCTGGAGCAGATTGGCCGCCACGGGCTGATTGATCTGAACATCAGTGCAACCGGCGACCTTGAAATCGATGCCCACCATACGGTCGAGGATATCGGCATTTGTCTGGGCGAATCTCTGCGCGATGCGCTCGGGGACAAATCCGGCATTGTCCGTTACGGTCATGCCTATGTACCTCTGGATGAGTCATTGTCCCGCGTTGTGCTCGATCTGTCCGGCCGACCGGGCCTGGAATACCACGTCAAATTCCCGAAAGAGCTGGTTGGCGATTTTGATGTCGATCTGTTCAAGGAGTTTTTCCAGGCTATCTGTAATCATGCGCGCATTACCCTGCACATCGACTGTATTCGTGGCGCCAACAACCACCACATCATTGAAACAGTATTCAAGGCATTCGGCCGCGCACTACGCATGGCGGTTGAGTCGGATCCACGCCAGTCGGGCATCCCGAGCACCAAGGGTGCTTTGTAGCTCCAGCGAACCGAATTAGCACAAGCAAAAGGAAGTCAGATAACAGGCATGAGCAACACTATCGGTCTTATTGATTACGGCATGGGGAATATGCACTCCATCTCCAAGGCGCTGGAACATGTCGGCGGCAATGTGCAATGGATCAAAAAAACTGAGGAACTTGACCAGGTAAACCGCATCGTTTTACCAGGTGTCGGTGCATTTCGCGATTGTGCACGTGCCTTGCATGAAACCGGACTCGGCCCGGCGATTGTTGACAGGGCCAATGCAGGCATGCCGTTTCTAGGTATCTGCCTAGGCATGCAGGTGCTGATGGATATATCCAATGAATTCGGCCGTTACCCCGGCCTCGGACTGATTCATGGATCCGTGAATCCTTTCCCCGAATCGCATCCGGAACGTGGCTTCAAGATTCCGCATATGGGATGGAATGACGTTATCCTGTCATCCGCAAAGGAACCTCACTCCGTGCTGGCCCCGCTGGCGGGTCAACAGGTGTACTATGTACATTCATACTATTGCGCTCCACAAAACCCGGAGCATCTGCTGGCCGCCTGCTCGTACGGCGACTTCCCTTTTGCTGCCAGCATCGGGCGCGACAATATCGTTGCGGTGCAGTTCCATCCGGAAAAATCACAACGCGCAGGCCTTGCCCTGCTTGAATCCTTTATCAGGTGGAATCCATGACACGCACTTTTGAACTCATCCCTGCCATCGACCTGAAAGGCGGCCATTGTGTCCGCCTGAAACAAGGTCGCATGGATGATGCCACTGATTATGGTAACGACCCGGCCGCCATGGCCGAGAAATGGCAGTCGATGGGGGCAACCCGTCTGCATGTTGTTGACCTTGATGGTGCATTTGCCGGAAAACCTGCGAACAGGCCTGCCATTCAAGGCATTTGCGAACGACTGACGATTCCCGTTCAGCTCGGTGGCGGCCTGCGCGACCTCTCGATGATTGAAGGCATTCTTAGCCTTGGTGTTGATCGGGTTATTCTCGGCTCCGCTGCAGTTTCCAATCCCCAGCTTGTCAGCGATGCCTGCAAGGCCTTTCCCGGCCGGATATGCGTCGGCATCGATGCCATGGGCGGCATGGTGGCCGTGCATGGCTGGGATGATGTCACCGACATAACGGCGATCGATCTGGCGCAGAAATTCGAGGATGCGGGCGTATCGGCCATCATCTACACCGATATTGCCCGTGATGGCATGATGACAGGCCCGAATATTGAAGAAACGGTCAATCTGGCCAAGGCGATCTCCATTCCGGTCATTGTGTCCGGCGGCGTTTCGAAGATGGAAGATGTAAGAGCCTGTGCAAAGCATGTGGACAGTGGCATCTGCGGCGCCATTACCGGTCGCGCCATCTATGAAGGCAGCATCGACTTTGCCGCCGCCATGCAGGAACTAGGCTGATGCTCTCCAAAAGGATAATTCCATGCCTTGATGTGGCCAACGGCCGCGTCGTCAAAGGTGTCCAGTTTGTCGATATCATCGATGCAGGTGATCCCGTGGAAGCAGCCATCAAGTACGACGAACAGGGTGCGGATGAACTCACCTTTCTCGATATCCGGGCCAGCCATGAAAACCGCGACACCTTGTACCACATGGTCACCGATGTGGCTGAGCATGTATTCATGCCGTTAACGGTCGGCGGCGGTGTGAAGGCATTGAGTGACATCGAAAATCTTCTGCACGCCGGTGCTGACAAGGTGTCGATTAATACGGCCGCCATTTTCAATCCGGATTTTGTGCGTCAGGCAGCGGAGCGATTTGGCTCTTCGACCATTGTCGTCGCCGTGGATGCCAAGCGGGTGGAGAATGCGGCGGGAACTCATTGGGAATGTTTCACCCATGGCGGCCGAAAACCAACAGGCATCAATGCCGTTGAATGGGCCAAGAAGATGTCCGATTTTGGAGCTGGTGAAATCCTGCTGACCAGCATGGATGCCGATGGCACCAAAAATGGATATGACATCCCCCTGACACGTTCCGTTTCAGAAGCGGTATCGGCCAATGTCATTGCCTCCGGTGGCGTCGGCACGCTTGAGCACATGGCCGAGGGCCTGCGCGAAGGCAAGGCCGATGCAGTACTGGCCGCCTCAATTTTCCATTTCGGTACATTCACCATTGCCGAAACCAAAGGCTATCTGGCCGAACAGGGAATCCCTGTCCGCCTCTAAAGGCATCACATCTCTGGCTTGGTCTTTTCAGACCCCAAAAACTTAAATTTCGTTTCCGCCTCTTTCCATGTTGGCAGTCAGCTTCTACAGTAAGGAGAAGCAGGGAGGGTTGATGACGAAATCATCAAGCAACGAAGATAAATCCTTGATTGTTCGTATTCTGGACATGGACGTAGCTGATATTGCCAGCCTGCCGGCGCTGTATCGTCACGGCACGCACCTGCTTCGCTTCAGCTATCGCGTCGTCCAGCGCTTTATCACTGATAAATGCATTCAGCGCGCATCTGCCCTAGCTTATGCTTCACTGCTCGCCATTGTACCGCTTGTTGCCCTTGGTTTCTCCGTATTCACCACGTTCCAGGCTTTTGATTCGATAACCGGAACAGTGAGGGATGCGCTGCTTCAATACCTGCTCCCCACAAGCCAGCAGGCCGTACAGGACTATCTGGGCAGTGTTACCAGCAAGACAACCGCCCTGTCCGTATTCGGTGTCCTGGGTCTCCTGTTTACCGCAACCGCACTGCTCAACACGATTGAAGAAGCATTCAATGCTATCTGGCGCATTACGCGTGACCGAGCCTGGCTGTCCAAATTTATCACCTTCTGGGCAACCCTGACGCTGGCACCCATCCTGATTGGCGCGTCCATCACCATCACTTCGTATTTTACTGCGCTCCCTGTGCTTAAGCATGTGGCTGAAGGCGCAACCGTCATCAGCCATGTCCCCTTCCTTTTGCCATGGATCATGTCATCACTTGCCCTGACTTCCCTGTATATGGTTTTACCAAACACATCGGTGCCTTTTCGCTATGCCATTGTCGGCGGTATGGTTGCCGGTGCCCTGTTTGAAGGAACTAAATTCAGTTTTGCATTTTATGTCACCCACCTTGCCAATTACGAACGGCTGTACGGCGCTCTATCCACACTGCCGATTTTTCTGATCTGGTTATATCTGATCTGGGTCATTGTGCTGATTGGCTCGGAGATTACTTTCTGCATGCAACATCCCGAACAATCGCACCGTCGCCACAGCAATTATCTGCGCCCGGGAATGCAGCAGTTTTTTTCACACCTCATCCTTTTGCGGGCCGCTCAGGCAGTAAAGAACGGTGGAGTCCTGTCCATGCATGCCTTGCTTGAAGAAACGGAAGTTCCCGAAAACATCCTTCAGGAATGGCTGGATAATCTTGCCGTACTTGGACTCCTGCACAGCATTGCGGACAAATCCGGCGCATTGACGGCATGGGTGCTGGGACATGCGGCGGAGGATTTATCTTTATTGAAAATCTTTGAGTCGCTAAATCATGTGCCGATGAGTGTGCCCGACGCGTGGCAGGAAACAGCTTTGGGGAGACGACTACAGGGGGTTTACTTCCGGCTTGATCGACAAAACAGCACCCTGATGGAAGGCACAACCCTGAAAGACCTGATGGAGAGGGAAGGCGAAGAGCAAGACGCCGGAACCAAGTCCTGACAGAATTCACATCATGACTACTGCACAATTGATGATTGCTGATTCCGAGCATGATGCTGACATGCTCTACATAGCCGGCATATTTGTGCCCGATCCCTTTATTGCCATCCAGATTAACGGGGAATGGCATGGCCTGTTTTCCCCGCTGGAAGTCGGCCGCGCAGAAAAGCATTCCAGATTCCGGCACGTGCATCTGGACAGTTTGTGGCGTGCGTCAGCGAAGGAAAAAAACAGGCAGGGCCTCGCTGCCACCGCCGCCGCATTTCTTGAGGAGAAATCCGTTCAAGCCGTTCAGGTACCCGGTCATTTCCCGCTCGCTTATGCCGAACAGCTGCGGGAATGGGGTTTTGAGGTTGCTGTTGTCAGCGATGCCATGTTCCCTTCAAGGGCAGTGAAATCCGAGTTCGAAATTCAATGCCTGGCAAGGGCCGAGCGCCTGACTCGACAGGCCATGCAGCAGGCCGAACATTTTCTCGCCGCATGCGGCATCGGTAATGATGGCATCCTGCGCGCGCCTGCCGATGCTGCAAGACCTCACCAACGTGTGAAATCCGCCGATGTCCGGCGCATCATAGAAACATTTTTAATCGGCAAAGGTGCGATGCCGGCGCACACCATTGTTGCTTGTGGGCGCGAAGCGGCCGACCCGCACAATGTCGGCTCTGGCTATTTAAGGGCTGGGAATCTGATCATTATCGATATTTTTCCACGCGTTCTCGCCACAGGTTACTGGGGAGATATGACCCGCACCTACGTGAAAGGAAAGGCTGGCAGGGACATTGCGAAAATGTACCTGACTGTGCGCGAAGGTCAGGATATCGGTCTTGGCATGGTGTGCGATGGAATCGACGGCGAAACGATTCACCGGAGTATCCTCGCCCATTTTGACAAGCAGGGCTTTTCCACCGGCATCAAACGGGGGAAACAGCAGGGCTTCTTTCATGGCACTGGCCACGGCGTCGGCCTTGAGATCCATGAGCTGCCACGCATTTCCATGCAGTCCTGCATCCTACAAACCGGTCAGGTTGTTACTGTGGAGCCGGGTTTGTATTACCCGACGCTGGGTGGAGTCCGCCTTGAAGATATGGTTGTTGTAGAGGCCGATGGGTGCAAAAACCTCACCCGTCATCCGCGCAGGCTTGAAATAGAATAGGCTCCCGCGTGAAGGACGCTTGGCCCGCATCCACATTTTCCCTTTTATATCGACAGCTTTGTTTTATCAATCAATCACTTGCTTTAATGAATTGCGCTAACTATGCTCACATATATTGCGAGAAAATTCTTTTAAGGATGGGTCGCAAAAGGATTAAAACATAAGAGGCAGGATACAATGGCAAGTGGTCATGACGGATTTTTGGATCTCTCAGGTGTTCACCCGCCATCCAGTAAAGGCCCTTTGCTGGACAGCACGCGCTTTTCTGTGCTGGAAGGTATTTCGCCGATTCACCTGCGCATTCTTAATGAAGCCAGCACCGTCATGTATGTCTCCAAAGATGTCGAATTATTGCATGAGGGAGATGCTCCGCATGACCTGTACTTCGTTGACTCGGGCAAGATCGTCATTGCCAAGCGCACTGTAGGGAAACTGAAAGTTTTACGTTCACTCGGGCAGGGCGATATCTATGGGGAGTTCGGCGTATTGCGCAGAAAATCCCGCTTTGCATCGGTATTCAGCGCTGAACCCAGTCGCATTATTCGTGTTGACATCACAGCTGTTCAGCAGGTTCTGGAAGTGGATGCCATTTTCCGCAAACGTATGACGGACATGATGAACCGGCGCATGATAAGCACGTTTTTCTCCAGCCATCCTGTTTTTCAGTCCATTTCGGAAGCCACATCCGAAGAACTGGCAAAATTTTTACCTTTGCGGTTCATGGAGCGCGGCCATCGCATCTTCTCTCAGGGTGAGGCCCCGACCGGTATGTATCTGATCCTGTCCGGTGAGGTTGAAGTACGGTTCCTGAATAAATCGAAGGCCGAGGTATTGCTGGAAATTCGTCGCGACAACGACATCGTCGGCGAGGTGGTGCAAAAGAATGGAACAGAAATGGCCTACTCGGCCATCGCTTCCAGCGACATCGATCTTCTCGTGCTCGACAAAAAAGCCATGGATGCATTTCAAATTCACGATGCCGCCACCCTTGCCAAACTTGAACAGTACATCAACAAGCGCTCAGAAATGACGGTGAAACGGCTGCGGGAAAATCTGGGCTGATTATAATGATGGTGGTTTCAAACTAATTCCACCAATCCGGCCACATCACATGCACCAAGTACCAACGCATTACCGATCTAGCCATGCCTGCAGCTTCTCGAGCAACACATCTGCCTGCCCATGAAGAAAAAGGCGTTTGCGGCGGGAGCTATGTCCTGATGCTACTTCAATATTGGCAATTCCCACATCAAGCGCATCGGCAACAAATCTGATGATAGCCGCATTCGCTTTGCCATCCTGAGGCGCTTCTGCAACGGCAATTTTTACCGCATCTCCGTGCATACCTCTTAATTGCGGTCGCTTTGCCCCCGGCTGGGCATGCACATTCAGATACAGACCCAGCTTCCCCTCCTGAATCGCATCTGCAACCGGATGTCGGGAGTCGCCCATCTACCCGCCCTGTAATATCTGTATGGCTATCCGCTGCAGACTGGGCACAAGGAAATTATCGAGAAACATGATGGCCAGCAGCACAATCATCGGTGAGAAATCAACACCGCCAAGATAAGGAACACGTCGCCTGACAGGAAAAAGCATCGGCTCCGAAAGCTGGTTGATGATGCGCACGATGGGATTATAAGGATCGGGCGATACCCATGACAGCACAGCACGTGCAATCACAATGATCATGGCACTCAGCAGAACAACGTGCAGCACACCTGCCAGAGCCTGCAGAAAATAGCCGAAAACGAACATCGCCTAACCCAGCTCCGCAGAGCGCTTGCTGGCCGCAACAACACCCTTGCGTACAGCATCAGGCAGACCCATTTCATACATGACATCAAGGGCCGCCTGTGTGGTTCCGCCAGGACTGGTCACCTGATGGCGCAAAGCCTCAGCCGATCTGCCGCTTTCGCACAGCATGCGGCCAGCGCCGAGCGCAGTTTGCGTAGCCAGTTTCTCGGCCAGCGCTTTGGGCAGCCCCAAAGAAACACCTGCGGCCTGCATCATTTCAGCCAAAAGGAAGAAATAAGCCGGGCCACTGCCGGAAACGGCTGTGACCGCATGCAATTGATCCTCATGATCCACCCACGCGACTTCACCGCATGATTTAAGAACATATTCAGCACGCTGCCGATAGGTCGCACCGGCTTTACTGAACAGCACAGACATCCCTTCCGACACCAAGGCTGGCGTGTTGGGCATGACACGAACAATGTGCGCGGCATCGCCCAGCCATTCTGCCAGCGAAGATGTGCGCACACCGGCAGCAATACTGACAAGCGTAGCCTCCTGGCCAAGACTGCCAGCCAGACTCCGCACCGCATCACGCATCTGCTGCGGTTTTACAGCCAGAACCAGAATATCGCTACCTCTTGCAGCTTCGCTGTTCTCCGCTGTGGTTTTGATTCCATACTGTTCACTCAGCTCCGAACGACGCGCCTGACGTGGCTCGGACACATGGATGTTCTGGGGATCGTGTTTCGACTGCAGCAGGCCGGCAATCAGCGCTTCGGCCATGTTGCCGCCGCCAATAAATGATATTTTCAATGTTTGCATGATGATTTTACTCCTGCACCCGGGTTTCGCCAAACAGCGTTGTCCCCAGCCGCACAATTGTTGCACCCTCTTCAACAGCAATCTTGTAATCGCTGCTCATGCCCATACACAACTCGCCGAGGCTCCCACCGAACAGGTCATCCCGCAAGGATCGCAGTTGCTGAAATGCAGCGCGAATCAGATGATCCTCTCCTCCGGAAACATGCGGAGCCATGCCCATCAATCCAGCCAGCTTCAAACCTTCCATAGTATTCAATGACTCAGCCAGGGCAGCAGCCTGATCCGGCGCAACACCGTGCTGCTGCCGATTTCCGGAAAGATTGACCTGGATCAGAACAGGAAGTTCGCGACCCTGCACGCTATCGCCAACCTTTCTTGCCATTTCAACATCCTCGCAACTATGCCATGCAGCCGCATGTCGACCGATATATTTCGCTTTGTTTTTCTGGGTTGGCCCGATCATATGCCATTCGCATTCAGGCCAGCGCATTGCCCGATCCCGCAATTGCTGCGGACGAGACTCGGCGAAGCACCTTTCGCCGGCATCAATTAGGGTGGCCACGGCTTCATCCGGCGCATACTTACTCACCGCCAGCATGCGAACATGCGCGGATTTGAGCTCCGCATGTACAGCCTGCCAGCGCTCAATCAATTGATTCTGCCAGAGGGATTGCATTCTGCGCCGGCCCCTAAGGCTGCACGCGCTCCCAGGCCACGCGCTGATCAAGCGCCCGACTCAGGGTATGCTCATCAAGATATTCAAGTTCACCGCCCTCCGGTACTCCCCGGGAAATGCGGGAAATTTTCACATCCGAAGTCTGATAGCGCCGCGCCAGAAAATGCGCAGTAGCCTCACCATCCACGGTGGCGCTCGTTGCCAGAATCAATTCCTTCACGCCTTTTTCAAGTCGGCGATCGAGAGCTGGCAATGTCAGCTTTTCGGGGCCAATGCCATCAATCGGACTCAGACGCCCATGCAACACATGGTACAAACCACGAAAACCATGCCCGCGCTCCATCATCAGGACATCCACCGGTTGCTCTACCACGCAGATAATCTCACCATTTCGCTTTACCTGATCACAAAACTGGCAGTGCCCCTGTTCCGCAAAACAACCGCAGCGATCACAGAAGCCAACCTGTTCGTGGAGCACCTGCAGCGCCTTGGCCAGGGCCAGACTGTCTGCAGCGGACCTGGACAAAAGATTCAGGCCGAGACGCATGGCCGTTTTTGGCCCAATCCCCGGCAAGGAGGCAAGCATTTCAACCACGCGCCCGAGCGGCGCAGGCATGCCCGGAAAATACATCAAAGCGAAAACCCGGGCGGCAACGGCATGCCCGCCATCAGGCCCTGCTGTTTCTGCTTACTCAGCTCTTCAACCTTGCGTGAAGCCTGATTAAACGCTGCAGCCACAAGATCCTCGATCAGATCCTTGTCCTGCTCCTGCCATACGGAAGGATCAATATTCACGCTCTTTACCGCACGGTCACCCGTCATCAACACCTTGACCATGCCACCGCCCGATTCGCCCTCAAGCTCCATGGCGGCAAGCTCTTCCTGCATTTTCTGCATATTCTCCTGCATCTTTTTCGCCTGCTGCATCATTTTAGCGATATTCACTCTGCCTCTCCTGTTTCAGCATCAACACCGGTCGGGGTCACCTTGACCAGCTGTGCATCCATTTCCTTCATTAATGCCTGAACATGCGGGTCATTCTCCGCATTCTGGCGCAATCTTGCTGTTTCGGCTCTGGACTGTCTGGCCCGCTCCTGCGACAACGTTTCCCCGTCCTCTCCCGTTCTCGCTTCCCATAAAATCTCCCGCCCCATCCATTCGGCAAAGACGAGTCGGTCTGCTGCAGCTATAGCCCGCTCCTGATGTTTATCCAGAGCCAGTCGAATCCTGTCCGCGAATTCGTGACAGACAACATGGTCCAGCATGGCCGCGACACCGGGTTTGATTTTGCCAAATGCCTCGACCGCTTCCTGCCATGTGCCATACGACTGCCCACCACGCGTTGCTTCATGCAGGGGTAAATCAGGTTCCGACGTTTCACTGTGGGGGTCTTCAGCCAGTTTCGTATGCAATACCAGCTCCGGATCGGGTTGCATGTTTGCGATAATATCCGCTGATGATGCAGCCGATTCAGGCCCTGTATCACGCGAAATTTCAGCCCTGCCGGTCACTTCGGAATCGACTGACAGGCACCCATCCGCAAGAGGCGCTATCTGGTTCAGCCCGCTCAGACGCAGGATAAGCATCTCGGCCCCCATACGCTCATCCAGCAGCCCGAGATCGCGCAAACCTGTCAACAATACCTGATAGCGTAAATCAAGCATCTGATAGGTCAGGCTGCCAGCATACTTTTCCAACCACGTGCTCTGTTCAGGGTCCACATCGCCCGGAACCATGGAGGCATCCACCATCCTACAAGCCAAACGATGCCAGAGCCTGCCGATTTCCTGCAGGATGGAGCGTGGCGCATGACCTGCGGCTATACCGCGGCGCAACATGCCAAGCCCCTGTTCGGCCCGGCCCTCGAGAACATACTCCGACAAGGTACGAACCAGTTCTCCATCCACCATACCCAGCGCTGAATGGACAGCATCAAGAGACAGATGCTCACTGCTATAAGCAAGAACCCGCTCGGCCAGGGAAAGAGCATCGCGCACACTGCCATCGGCAGCCTGTGCAATAGCAGCCAAGGCTGCCGCATCCGCCGGAATCTGTTCCTGGCCAAATACATGCTGCAGATAGGCACTTATTTCACTTTGCCCCAGGCGTCTGAGATCAAAGCGCTGACAGCGCGAGCGAACCGTAACCGGTAACTTCTCCGACTCGGTGGTGGCCAGAATAAACATGACGCGTTCAGGCGGCTCCTCAAGTGTTTTCAGCAATGCATTAAAAGCACTTTTGGAAAGCATGTGTGCTTCATCGATAATATAAACTTTTGTTTTAAGGCTGTTCGGGGGATAGCGAACGCCATCAAGTATCTCACGCACATCATCAACACCCGTGTGGCTCGCAGCATCCATTTCCTGCACATCGAGATTGGAACCGCCCGAAACACCCTTACACGCAACACATTCTCCGCAGGGTTCCCCTTTATCCGGTTGCTGGCAGTTCACCGCCATCGCCATCAAGCGGGCTATGGTTGTTTTGCCAACACCGCGGATACCGCACAACAGGTAAGCATGTGCAAGATTGCCGCTCTGCAGTGAGTTTTTCAGGGTTTGAATGACCACATCCTGACCAACAAGGTCGGAAAAGCGTTGCGGACGCCAGCGTCGAGCCAGAACCAGATAAGACATGCGGCTACTCTACGGTCTGACCGGTTCGGCGCAATCACCCACCAAAGAAATGCTGCTACTTGCTTTCCAGATCAAACACACCATCCCAGTCCGGAGCCGGTTCGTGCTGCCGGTATCCGCGCACCCGTTCAAGCAACACCTCTGCCGGACCGTCCGGGTGAGCCCGGCAGAGATCCGTCAATATCTTCTCGGCCTCAACAAAATGACGTCGGCGCATCATGTTCCATGCCTTTTCATAGATCCGGAAACGTTCCAGATCCTCCGGCTTGATGGCCGAGCGGCTGCAGATCGGCTGATAGATATCCACCGGCGTCTTGCGACCCACCACGCGCACGCGATCGACAAAGCGGGCCGCCACATCATCGCGCACCAGATCATAGGTATCCCGACTGATCAGAATCGGTGTGCGGTAGGCCTTGTTCACCCCTTCAAGGCGGGCGGCCAGATTCACGTGGTCGCCCATCATGGTGTAATTCATGCGCGATGCAGTTCCCATATTGCCGACCACCATCGGCCCACTGTCGATACCGATACGAATATGAACCGAGGGATAGCCCTCTTCCGCCCATTTGACGCGCAACTCACTCAAAGCGGCCTGTTGTTCAAGTGCTGCCAGAACACATCGCGAGGCATGATCGGGCATTTCCACAGGAGCGCCGAAAAAGGCTATTACCGCGTCGCCTTCGAATTTATCGATGGTGCCGCCATGCTTGAGAACAATATCGCTCATAGCAGTCAGATATAAATTGAGAAAATGAACAAGCGCCTCGGGCTCCAGCTTCTCCGAGAATGTCGAAAAACCGGCAATATCAGAGAAAAAAGCCGTCAAATGCCTTTCCTCGCCGCCTAGCTTCAGCTGCTCATGATGCCTGGCAAGATTTTCAACCACCTCGGGCGCAAGATAATGGGAGAATGCATCATGGATAAAAATGCGGTGCCTAGATTCGACAATGTATTGAATAAGGGTTGCCGGAACAGATGCAAGCAGTATTCCGAACAACAGATAGGTGATCTTTATCCACAGACCGTAAACTGCAAACAGCCAGAAAGAAATGACAACAAGCAACAGTGGAATGCCGAGTATACTGATGCTCTGCATAACAGGGCCGCTACGCAACACCAGTCGGCCGCACAGCAGGCTGAACAGCAGCACGGAAAACAATTCGATCACACTCAGCATCGGCGGGCGCTGGATTTCGGCATCGTTTAGAATATTCGACATGGATGCAGCGTGCCCCTCCACCCCTGGAAATGCCGCATCGAACGGGCTTGGGCGGGTATCGTACACACCGACAGCTGTAACGCCCAAAAGTACAATGGCATCCTTGAATATATCCGGGGAAGCTTTGCCGCCAAGAACCTCTGCAGCTGACACATGGGTAAAGGTACGTCCCGGACCGTAATGGTTAAGTAGCATCCCGCCACTATGATCAGTGCGAATGAGATGCTCACCCAGGCGCAACTCATCCACACCTGCAGGGCCGATGCGTGCGGATAGTTCCGGCCACCCGAGCGCAACGCGCAATGTCTGCAAATCCAGGTTCGGGTAAATGAGCCCATCCATATCCGCGAGCAGGGGAACCCGGCGCACGGTACCATCGGAGTCTGGGAAAAAATTAAAGAACCCGGCCACATCGACAACTCCGGTCAAACGGGGAAGATTGCCCTCAATAGCCGATATATGGGGCACATCCGCAGTGTGATTATTGGCCATTTCGACAGTCATGGCCGAGGGCTGCAGCAAGCCTGCTTCCTGTGCCAGATCAGCACTGGCGAGCAAGGGTATGGAAGCACCCTGAGGGTAGAAAAAATAACCGAGCACCAGGCGGTCGTGATACTTCTTCAATACTTCTTCGAAATTTGCATCCAGATCACCGAATCCCCGGTGAGTTTGAAGCCAGTTCGAAATTTTTTCCGGCACTGTTCCCGAATGCCCGAGCAGCCGCAATGACTCCTCGACGGGATTTGCCTGCGGTTCGGAAAAAACAATATCCAGCCCTATCGCCGCAGCGCCATATTCGCCAAGCACTCTTTCAATCAGATCGCCAATCCGATCCCGTGGCCACGGCCAGCGTCCGATGGCAGCCAATGAATCATCATCCACAGCCACAATAACAATACGCTGATCGGGAGGAATCACACCGCGCACCTTAAAGCGCTGATCCAGCGTCTTCAGCTCGACCTGCTCAAGAAAATCCGGCTGCACAAACGCCGTAGCAAAAGCAATCAGTGACATAGCCACAATCAGCGGCAGGCCGAACCACTTCTGATATTGTTCAATGAACTTTGCCACCCATTGCAGCACGCCGTATCTCCCTTCCCTTGTCTTGTCACGATGCAAAGGAAGAAAGTTCACCCTTGCCCGACATGGATTCACAACAAGCGTAGCTCCCTTTATCTGAAAAAGGAATCCTGGTGACATATTCCGGACAAAAAAAAGCCCGCATGAAAGCGGGCTTTTTTTTACAAACAGTGATGACTCTCAGTCCAGGCGTGTGCGCTCTTCCTGTTCCTGAGCCGTCTTGCATTCAATGCACAGCGTCGTCACTGGCCTTGCCTGCAGTCGCTTGGTGCTGATGTCTCCGCCACAGGATTCGCACAAACCGAATTCGCCTGCCTTGATACGCTCAATGGCCTGATTGATTTTTTTGATCAGGCGACGCTCACGATCCTTGATACGCAGATCGAAGTTCAGATCGGTTTCTGCATTAGCCTGGTCGGTAGGATCGGGAAAGGAAGTCAGTTCCTGATCTTTCATGGCATGCATCGTATCACTCTGGCTTTCCTCAAGCTCGGCCTTCCAGTCTTTGAGCTGCTTATCAAAACCGGCCACTTGGGTCTTAGACAATGCCATATGTATATCCTCCAAACGCTTGAATATCGTAATAAAGCATACGATCCCTTTAAAAAGGCGGCGTACCATAACGATTCATGGCATCAGTGTAAATGAAAGGCAGCCCTCTTATCCCTGCAAAAGGTCGCTCAGGGAATGATACCATTCCGCTGCCATCTCTGACAACGGTTCATACACTCCCTGCGAAGCAAGATTAACCGTAGGCACACGCAGGCCACATGGCCGAATAGCTGCAAACCAGGCTTCGTCAACATCCACATTCAATGCCATGCCGTGATAAGCCGTGCCATGGGCCACGCGCACACCGAGGGCCGCAACTTTGCCATCCCCCAGCCATACTCCGGGAAAACCGCAGCGGCGGGTTGCTCTCAGCCCCTTGCCGGCAAGCAGATCGATGCACGATTGCTCCAGCAGATGCACATACTGCTTCACGCCAAGCCCACGCCTGCGCAGATCAAGCACAGGATACAGCATGAGCTGACCAGGGCCGTGGAAGGTGGTTTCCCCGCCACGGTCCGTCACCAGCAGAGGAGCAGGCAACCCATCTCCCCGGCGGTTATCAATTCCTCGATGGCCGGTCGTATACACGGGGTCGTGCTCGCAGGTCCATATCACTTCATCCTGTTTACCGCGCGACACCGCTTCGGCACGCTGCCTCATTCTCCGCCACACAGGCTCATAAGCCTGACGATCCAGCCATTCGAAGGCCGGAGGCAAGTCGACGTCAGACCTGATCACTTCTGATGACCCTGTAAGACAACTCAATATTTCGCCTGCGATCCATCCACATCATCAATCCAACGCAGGATACCACCGGCCAGATTCTTCACCCGTGTATACCCTTTCGACTGGAGGAATTCGACCGCCTGCGTCGATCGCCCGCCCATCTTGCAATGCACCACTACGTCCTGATCCTTCGGAACTTCAGCATACCGTTGCGACAACTCGCCCAAGGGAATCTCCCATGTGCCTGCAATGCGGCATATCTCCAGTTCAAAGGGTTCGCGCACATCCAGCACAAACAAATCGGAATTATCAACCAGCATCGCCTTCAGTTGCTTGGGTGAAATATCCCCTTCCCTCAACGCTTCTTCCTCTTCACTGATTTCGGTCGGAGGCAAGCCGCAGAACTGTTCATACTCGACCACATCGCCAATCGTCGGATTCGTGCCACAGGCAGGACAGGCAGGATCACGGCGCAACTTCACTTCACGAAAACGCATGGCCATTGCATCGTAGAGCAGCAACCTTCCGCTCAGACTTGTTCCTTTCCCAAGGATGATTTTTACCGCTTCGGTGGCCTGAATGACGCCGATGACGCCCGGCAGCACACCCAGCACCCCACCCTCGGCGCACGAAGGCACCAAACCCGGAGGTGGCGGTTCGGGATACAGGCAGCGGTAGCATGGGCCACGGTTGTCTCCTTCGCCATAATTGAACACCGTGGCCTGCCCCTCAAACTGAAAAATCGAGGCATAGATCAGCGGCTTGTCTTCCAGCACACAGGCATCATTGACCAGATAACGTGTCGGAAAATTATCGGTGCCATCCACGACAAGATCATACTGGCTGACAATATCGCGCACATTATCGCGCCGGATTCCTTCGCCATGCAGATTCACCCGTACAAACGGATTAATGCCGATCAGCTTGTCGCGCGCCGAATCCACCTTTGGGCGCCCGATATCGGCGGTCGAATGCGCGATCTGACGTTGCAGATTGGAATCATCCACCACATCAAAATCGACCAGCCCGATGGTGCCAACACCGGCAGCTGAGAGATAAAGTGAAATCGGACTTCCCAGACCGCCGGTGCCGATGCACAGCACTTTCGCCTGCTTGAGCTTTTCCTGACCCTCCAGCCCCACCTGCGGTAGGATGATATGCCGGTTAAAGCGGGATAATTCCTTGGCACTTAGAATATCAGACATCCTTGACCCCTAATCCTTTAAACTTTTATAAACTGCACGCACGCCCTCCGGCTCGCATACCAGCAGGATATTGCATCCCGCCGCCAGCGCCGCCTTCGCCGCCGACGGTACATCATCGCCCACACCCTTCATGCACAAATCATCACTCCAGATGCGTCCGGCAAAGGCGAACTGACGGCGCAATACATCCTGCAGCCAGAAACTGGACAAGGTCGCCACCTGCGGCTCGACCTGCCTGTAGATCACATGCGCTGTCATGATATGGGCAAGACCCTCTTCTATCAGATTCGCAAAAGGCAAAGCTTCGGCCAGAAGCACATCCAGCAGGGTATCCACTTGCGGTACTGCCACATGCGAATCGGCGTTGGCGCGGCCATGACCCGGAAAATGCTTTCCAACCGCCTCAATTCCCGCCTCTTGAAGACCGCGCATGCAGGCCGTGGCAAGCGCCGTCACACAGGCCACATCATCGCCATAGGCCCGCTTACCTATGATGCTGTGCCCTGCAACTGAAAAAACATCCAGGATCGGCGCGCAATTGTGCGTAAAGCCCATGTCCTTCAAAGCCTCGCCCGCCATCAGACTATCCTGAAAAACAGCCTGGATGGCAGTACCGGCATTGTGCGAGAATATGATCCCATACTCGGCGGCATGCCTGCGCCCTGAAAACGGAGCCCAGGGCATACGATTCACCCGGCCTCCCTCTTCATCAATAGCTGCCCATGTGCCCCTTCCGGTACAAGCACGCACCTCGTCGAGCAGCGCCTTCACCTGCTCCGGCGATTCGGTATTGCGTGCAAAAAGAATCACCCCCAGCGGCGGCGTTTCACGCAGCCAGCGCTTTTCCTCAGACGTTAATGTCAGGCCTTGCAGGCCGATAATCAGATGTTCATGCATGGGCTGAGATTACCCCTATGATAATAATCGACACTAGCGACTCTGCACATCCACGCGCACATCCAGCCTGTCGCGCATCGCATCGCCAAGAAGATTCACAGCCATCACCAATGAAAAAAGAACCAGGCCCGGCCAGATAACAAGGTAGGGTGAAACCAGCATCAGGCTTGTGCCTTCACGGATCATGGTACCCAGCGAGGCATCGGGCGGCTGCACCCCGACACCGAGAAACGACAGGCCTGCCTCGCCGATAATCACGGCAGCCAGCCCGAAGCTCGCTTCCACCAGCAAGGGTGCTGCGATATTGGGCAACAGATGTCGGTATGCAATATACACGGCACTGGCTCCATTGCCGATCGCAGCTTCAATGAAAGGGGTGTTTTTGAATGACAATACCTGAGCACGGCTCAGTCGCGCAAAGCCGACCCAGCCGACCGCCACCAGCGCCATGATCAGATTATCCACACCCGGACCCAGCATGGCGGCAAGGGCAATCGCCAGCAGGATGCCGGGAAACGACAACACAACATCCGCCAGCCGCATCAACCCCGCATCCAGCCAGCCGCCGGACCAGCCCGCCAGCACGCCCACCGAGATGCCGGCGACTCCGCCGAACAGGATCACCGCAAGTCCAACCGACAGCGATAATTGCAGCCCCTCGGAGAGTCTGGCCAGCACATCACGCCCCAGCGCATCAAACCCCAGCGGATGCGCCCAGCTGGCCGGGGCAAGCACCTGATCTAGATCCACCGCATGCCCATCCTGTGCCGATATCAAAGCCATGCACATCACCAGTATCGGCACCAGCAGGCAAAGAATAATTGCAGCCCAGGCAGCCCTAGACATGGCGCTGCCTGGGATCAAGCAACAGGCCGAGAATATCGGCCAGCAAATTCGCCAGAACATAAAATGAGGCAATGATCAACACGCAACCCTGAACAAGCGGATAATCACGGCGCTGGATTGCTTCGATGGTCAGCCGGCCGAGTCCGGGCCAGTCGAATACGGTTTCGGTGATAACAGCACCACCGAGTACAGCTCCCAGCTGCAGGGCAAACATCGTGATGACCGGTATGGCTGCGAGTCTCGCCGCATGCCGCCACCAGATGGTGCTCTCGGAAAGACCAAAGGCTCTGGCTGTGCGTATGGCATCGCAGCTCATCGCCTCCAGCCATGAGGAACGGGCCATTCTGGACAACACGGCGGCAAGGGCAGTTCCCAACGTGATGGCAGGCAGCACAATCGCACCCGGCTGCTCCATGCCGGAGACTGGCAGTACACCAAGAAAAACAGCAAACACGAGCATCAGCATCGGCCCGAGCCAGAAATTGGGGATCGACACGCCGAGCAACGAAAAGCCCATCGCCGCCACATCCTGGCTGCGACCCGCATGGCGGGCCGCCCAGTAGCCAAGCGGCAAAGCAATCAACACAGCCAGCAGCAGACTGAACCCGGCCAGCGTAGCCGTGGCCGGAATGCGCTCAAGGATCCGTTCAAACACGGGCCGCTGATCCACCAGACTCCGACCCCAATTGCCGGTTCCGATCCCGGCCAGATAATCGGCATATTGCTGCAAGATGGGCTCATTCAGATGCAGGGCCTGCCGCAGAGCCTCACGATCGGCCGGCATGGCAGTTTCCCCGAGCAGCGCATCGACAGGATCGCCGGGAACCATATGCAGAAGGAAAAACACCAATGTCGCCACGCCCAGCAAGGTGGGAATCGCCTGCAAAACTCTTATGGCCACGGTCCGGATAATCACCCGCCCAGACTAGCGGTCGATGCGGCAGGAAAGAAGCACCACTTGGCAGGCAGGCTTTGAGGTCACGAAAAAACTGCATGACTTCACCCCGACCTGCATCACATTCAAATAGCCCGGGACACGGGTGTTTTTGGCGCCCGTGTCCACGGTATACCGGAACTACAGACTTGCTTTCATCCCTGTGCAATCGCAGCCTGCGCGCATGAGCAAGAAGCATTTCGACCAGGATGAAATTGCCAAATTCGAAGCGATGGCTGAGGAATGGTGGGATCCAACGGGCAAGTTCAAACCCTTGCACCGCATCAATCCCCTGCGCCTTGATTACATTACTGAACGCGTTGATCTTCCTCGGGCGCAGGTTCTGGATGTCGGCTGCGGCGGCGGACTGCTGGCCGAAGGCATGGCAAAGCGCGGCGCATCAGTCACCGGCATTGACCGATCCCCAAAAGCGCTTGCCGTTGCCAAGCTGCATGCCGGAAAAACAGACACCGCTGTTGAGTATGTAGAAAATGATGCCGAGACATGGGCCAAGTCGCACAAACTCCATTACGATGCCGTCACCTGCCTTGAGGTGCTCGAACATGTGCCGGATGTGCCCTGCACCGTGGCCGCTTGCGCTTCCATGTTGAAACCCGGCGGCACCTTCTTTTTCGCCACGTTGAATCGCAACCCGGTATCCTACATCAAAGCAATACTCGGGGCGGAATATATTCTTGGCTGGCTGCCCAAAGGCACGCATGAATATGCCAAATTCATCAAGCCATCCGAAATGAATGCAGCCCTTCGCCATGCCGAGCTTCAAATCAAGGACCTGCGCGGCATGTCGTATTCAATATTGGGCGACAGATTCAGCTTCAGCGACGATTTGTCGGTCAATTATCTTGGCATGGCCATCAAACAGGACTGACCTTCTTCCCTGCCATGAGCAGGGCAAGTGCACATTGTTGATTTGTCCGATAGATTTCGGCGCCATGCTGCGCTTGCTACTGTTTCTGGTCCTGTCCCCCCTGTCTGCCGCTGCAGCAGGGCTGGATATCAGTGCGGATGAACTCAAACAGGATAGTGATGGCACCGTGCTCGCCAGTGGCAATGTTGTGATTCAGCAACATCCCTCCCGCATCGTGCGCAACCTCCGTGTTATCCCGACCGACCTAAACACGGCACGCGTCGAATTTGACATGAATACAGAGCCATCTGCCACAAGTAACCCCGAACACCGAATCCTTAACATGGTCAATACCTCCGCCGGCTGGAAGATCACAGATGATCAGACAGGCGATTCGTCCACATCCTCTGATGAGCCCGTCGCAGTGCTGCCTCATCCTAGGCTCAAAGAGGCCATTGAATCATGGCGCGATGCCTGGAGCAGCAAGGATAGCGAACGATATTTCTCCACCTATTCGGAAAATTTCAGGCCGGAACCTCGTTTCGCCAGCAGCACCATATGGCGGACTAGAAAAATGAGGGCTATTACCAACAAGAAATTTATCGATGTCAGCCTTCAGGATATCCGGATTCAGCAGCTAGACTCAACTTCAGCCATGGCTGAATTCATGCAGTACTACGCATCCGATCAGGTGAACAGTCGTGACATCAAACAGTTGAAGTTCGAGTTGACCGAAAGCGGCTGGAAAATCACCTCGGAAGCAGTCATCCCCGCCTATACCATTACTTCCATAGCAGCCAGCAGGGAAAGTCCGGAACAGGCTGTCACTGACTGGAAAAACGCATGGAACCGTCGCGACCTGGACGCCTATCTGTCCCGCTATATGCCTGAAGCATTTCCAACAGGTCTTTTTGCCACGCGCCCGGCCTGGATTGCCTCGCTGCAAACAACCTTCGCCCTCAAGCCAACGCTAACCATGCGCGCCGATCAGGTTCGCTTCGATCGTGCCAACCACACCATCCGGGCTGATGGCCATGTACATATACAATCCGCCGATGGTCGCATCGAAGCCGCATCCGCTGAAATCAACAGCGAAACCCGCGCCGGAAGCATTGAGCAGGCAACGCTTTACCTGCCTGGAGGCGAACGACTGCAGGCGAGACACCTGACCCGGATCAATGATACGACGTTTGAAGCTGAGGATGCCCGCTTTACAGCCTGCCCCGAAGATGACGAAGCATGGGTCGTAAAAACAAAAAAGGCTCACCTGGATCAACAGGAAGGTGAATTGACCGCTCAAGGAACCAGTTTCGAGCTGGCCGGCATCCCCGTGCTTTATACGCCTTGGTGGTCGCAACAACTGAAACGAAAATCCGGCTTACTGACGCCGAAAGGCGCATCAGGCAAGCGCCGGGGAACCGAGCTGGGAATTCCGCTTTATCTGGCCCCGGCCGCCAATTGGGATGCCACCCTGACACCGACATCCATGACCGCTCGCGGCGTCATGGGCGAAACTGAATTGCGTCATATCTCCGGCCTCGGTGGAGAGCGAATCGATGTGGCCGGCATCCACGACAAGGTGACCGGCACCACACGCAGCCGTTTACAGGGCGATATCCAATGGCATTTGCCTGCGGATATCTCATTGAGCATGCAGGCCGATCATGTCAGCGATCACTTGTACCTAGCGGATTACGCTACCGGCTCTGATGTAAGCCAGCGCTATCTACAAAGTACAGCCACTCTGGCACAGGCCTACATGTCTGAGTCTGTCAGTGCCAACTGGATGCTGATGGGCCAGCACCAGCAGGATCTGACCCTGGCAAGCAATGCGACCACGCTTCAGATTCAGCCCAGATTACAAAGCGCTTTGCAGTGGCAGGCATTTGATAACACATATCTGCACTTCGACCAGCAAACCACCCGCTTTGTCCGACAAACAGGCGTGGATGGCTGGCGCATGGACTTACACCCCTATATTGAGCTCCCCTGGCAATTGGCTGGTGGAGGCCTGTCCGCCACCCTGCAGGCGGGCAGTCATTACACCCGGTACTGGCTGCAAAATGCTGCCCTTAACACCCGGATGCAGCGGACAACCGGCGAAGCAAGCCTGGAAATTCGCAGCGATTTCGAACGTATTTCAAGCAACAACACATGGCGCCACCAAGTCTCGCCGCTTGTTCGCTATGATTATATCCAGGCGCCTGACCAGACCGGCATGGTCAATTTCGATTCGACATTTGGCGGACTAACCTGGGGCAACTTATTATCAGGCAACCGCTTTTCAGGGTACGACCGGATTGAGCGCATCAACCGCATCAGCGTGATGCTGGAAAATCGTCTGCAATACAAGGACGGGCTGGTATCGCGCGATATCCTCCTGGTTCGCGCCGGAGCTGCCTACGATTTGCTGCGAAGATCGGTTGATCCCGTCCTTAATGCGGCTCCCGCCCGACCGTTTTCCAATCTCCTCGGCGAAATCACCCTGACCCCGGCTTCCGGATTCCGCCTGTTTGCCAGCGCCCAGTACAATCCAGTCGACCGTTACCTTGCCACACTGACATCCGCCTTGGATATCAAGGCCGGCATCGTCTCCCTGCATGCCGGCTACCAGCGCACCGATGCCCGTTTTGCCCCGGCCTCGCAACTGATTGATGCGAGGGGTTCCATCCGGCTCGGAAGCCGCTGGCAAGCAAGCGGCAATATCCAGTATGACAGCCTTCTGAAGCTGACCCAGCAAACCGCGGTCGGACTGAAATATACCCATCCATGCTGGACACTTGGCCTTGAGGGTTACCGTCTCAACCGGCCGAACGGTACAACCCAAGCATCGGATTTCGGAGCCAGAATCTTGCTAGAATTCAAGGGGCTGGGTAGCGTCGGTTCCTCCTGACGCCATTGATGCCTTACCCGCTGTCAATGATGATTCAAATCTTCAAATATTCTGGAGGCTTCATGCGCCTTGCTGCCATGCTTGCAACCCTGCTGATGCTGACTTCTCCCGTCAGGGCTGAAACCTTTGATTCGATTGCTGCCGTGGTCAACAATCAGCCCATTACCTGTTATGAAGTCCAGCAGGATGTTGATAACCTGATACGCCAGTTCAAGCAGACGAAGGGGAGTCAGTTACCTCCGCGCCAGCAACTTGTCACGCGCGCTCTGGATGACCGCATCACCAGCACATTGCAGGAGCAGGAGGCGGCCAAGCTTGATATCAAGGTTGAAGATGACGAGCTGAATGGAGCCATCGCCAATATTGAAGCAAGTAACAAATTGCTCCCGGGGCAGCTCGAGATGGTGCTGGCCCAACAGGGCATGGATTTTGATACATACAAAAAAACGCTGCGAGAGCAGCTGCTGAACAGCAAGCTGATCAATATAGCCGTGCGCGGCCAACTGCAGATCAGTGAAGAAAGCATGCAGGAATATTACCGCAAATATATTGCCAACTCCGCTCCCCGCCGGGAAGTCCAGCTGGCCCAGATTTTTATTGCCCTGCCTTCCGACCCGAGTCCGGAGCAGGTTACCGAGACGCGCGAAAAAGCGAGACGCATCTATGAGGAACTGAGATCAGGGAAAGGGTTTTCACAGATGGCCTCATTGCATTCTGATGCGCCGGAAGGAAAAAAGGGCGGTGAGATGGGCTGGTTTTTGCCCGGTGGTATTTCAGCACGCTTCGCCTCTGCCCTGGAACTTCCGGTCGGCGGCATATCCAACCCGATCCGTTCACCCGCCGGGTTTCATATTCTGACCGTGCTTGCCGAGCGCATGCGTGATGCAAACATCCATGGTCAAAGCCATGATGAAATCCATGCCCGTCACATCCTGCTGCAGATTCCCAAAACAGCAGATACGGCCACCCGGGCAAAGATCATGCACAGGGCGCAAACCCTCGCCAGGGACATGGCGGATGCCAGTGATGAAGAGTTTGCCACCAGGGCCAGGGAAGTGTCCCAAGGGCCAAGCGCCAGCAGGGGCGGTGATCTTGGCTGGTTCAAGCGCGGAGCCATGGTACCCGCCTTTGAAGAGGCCGCATTCAAGCTTCAGGCAGGACAAACGAGTGGTGTCGTCGAATCACCGTTCGGCCTGCACATTATCCGCGTAGTTGCCAGAAGGCATGTTGATCCGAACTCGTTCGAGGCAAAGCGCGACCAGATTCAGGAAATTCTTACCAATGCAGAGATGCAGGAGCAGGTGCCGCGCTGGTTTGCCGGACTCAAGGAAAGCGCAGACATCGAAAAACATGGTTGCAGCGACATCGTCGTTAACCCGCAGACACACTAACATTTGGTGAAGCCGCTTCTTATCACCGTCGGCGAACCAGCCGGCATCGGTCCGGACTGTATTCTGCGCCTTTTGGAGGATCACCCCGAAAGTCTGTCCGGTTGTGTGATTGCCGCCCCCGCAGCATGGATCAACGACAGAGCTACCGATTTGGGGCTGTCGATGGTGGCAGGCGAACACCCTGTGCTGGCAGAGACCCCTGCCTGCGCCACTTCCCTGAAATGCTGGAATCCACTCCCCGCTGATTCAGGCACAGGCCCGGTAACAGCCGGAAAACCTTCCCCCGTCACAGCGGCCGCCGTGGTCGACTGCATCCGCGCAGCAACACTTGCCTGTCTGGATGGGAGTGCCGCCGGCATGGTTACCGGCCCGATCGAAAAAGCGGTGCTGAAAAACACCGGCTTTGCCTTCCCCGGCCACACCGAGTATCTGGCACATTTATCCGGCAACGCGGATTTTGTCATGATGCTGGCGTCCGATGAGATTCGCGTCGCCCTGTTGACCACGCATATGGCCCTGCGCGATGTTGCAGACAGCCTGTCGGTTGAGGAAACAGTCAATTGCCTGAAGATTGTATCCCATGATTTACGCCGCCGCTTCGGTATTGAAACCCCTGCCATCGGCCTGTGCGCGCTGAATCCGCATGCCGGGGAACAGGGCCATTTCGGGGATGAGGAAATCCGGATTCTGACGCCGGCAGCGGAGGAGGCCCGTCAGCACGGGATCCAGGTCACCGGCCCGCTGCCTGCCGACACCATTTTTTCAGCGCCCATGCGCCGCCGGTTTGATGCCATTGTCTGCTGCTATCACGATCAGGGACTGATTCCGATCAAGGCACTGAGCTTCGGCGAAGCCGTTAACGTCACACTTGGCCTACCCTTTATCCGCACCAGTGTCGACCATGGCACAGCGCTGGATCGTGCAGGATCGGGAAAAGTGTCCTACAGTAGTCTTGCCGCCGCGATCGGCATGGCACGCAACATGCGCGCCAGCATAAGTGAAGGATCATGACTGAAAGGAGGAGAGCATGCAGATGAATCAACTTGCCGGACAGTTGTTGCTTGCTACGCCGTCACTACAGGATCCGCATTTCAAGGATGCGGTGGTATTGATCTGCAGCCATGATAGTGAAGGAAGCATGGGCCTTATCATTAACCGGCCGCGCAAGATCAGCATCCTTGATGTCCTCACCGATCTGGATATTTTGACAGATGATCCGATCAAGGATGCAGCCGGTCTGGCACTCCCTGTATATGAAGGTGGACCCGTGGATGAATTCCGCGGTTTTGTCCTGCATGACGGCTGGCATGTGTTCGACTCCACCATGCAGGTGACGCTGGATCTGAATCTGACTGCTTCCCGGGATGTCCTGCAGGAGCTGGTCAAGGCAGAAGGCCCCGAGCATTATATGCTGATACTGGGTTATTCAGGCTGGGCTGCCGGGCAGCTGGAAGCCGAGCTGGCCAATAACGACTGGCTGGTCGCCCCGGCAAGTCACCACATTATTTTTCAGGAGCCCCCCGAACAACGCTGGAACTTCGGCGCCCGCTGCATGGGCGTGGAACGTTCGCAGCTGTCCAGCCAGATCGGCCACGCCTGAACCAGCACTCCCCACCGACATTTTCCCTGGAGTTTCTCTTTGAACGTTCTGATTGCATACCATTCCGATTATGGAAACACGAAAAAAATGGCAGAGGCCATTGCCGCTGGAATCAAGGCCGGCAATCCCGCCGCACAGACGGTGCTCAGGCTGGCGGAACAGACCTCGCAAAATGATCTTCTTGATGCCGATGTCATCTTCTTCGGCACGCCAGTACATATGGGCTCGATGGCCTGGCCGATGAAAAAGCTGATTGATGAGGCCGGCAAGCTGTGGATGGAAGGTGCGCTCGAAGGCAAGATCGGCGGCGTATTTGTGTCCGGTGGCGGTTTTGGCAATGCCGGCGGCGGGGTTGAAAGCACCATGATTTCCCTGCATGCGCATTTCCTCGAGCAAGGCATGATCGTGATCGGCTTTCCCAAGAATCTGCCCGGCTATGCCGATGGCGGCTTACACTGGGGGGCCTATGGGCGGTCCGGTAACCATGAGGGCATGCCAGCCGGTGTTTCCGAAGCAGCACTTGTCGCCGCCCGCAGTTATGGCGCTCATGTCATCGAAATCGCAGGAAACCTTCTCTGATTCAACAGCTCCCCACATGGGGAAGCGTTTATTCTTCCATCCCAACCTCGCGCTGATGAAAGGCGAGTGCCGCCTGACCTTGATCAACTGTAATCCTGCTCCAGCAGGCATACGGCATGGAAAGCCTCCGGGTGGCAGCAATCGGTGCGTCAAGCACATGGGCCAGCAACATGCGCAGGGAGCCTGAGTGCGCAACCACCAGCACATGCTGGCCCTGTTGGTCCGCGATCAGGTCCCGCCACCATTCTGCCAGACGCTCCCGCAATTCTTCCGGGCTTTCACCTTCCGGCGGCCGCATGCCCGTCGGATCCAGCCTCCACTTTTCCAGCATGCCGGGGAATTCAGCCTGGATTTCCGCACTTGTCCTGCCTTCCCAAGCGCCATAATGCATCTCCATCACACGCTTATCGATGATGCAGTCGATGCCGCCTTCGGCCGCCCACTCCCGCGCCGGCTCGGCGCAGCGGCTCAGAGGCGAGGAAACAATCACATCCACGTTGCCTTGCAGCTGCGACCAGACCGCATCCATGGCCGCGCGCCCTGCAGAAGTAAGCGGATCATCCACGCGGCCACGGTATTTAATGCCGCCTTCCAGTTCCCCGTGTCGCAAAAGATCAACGATCACCATGATGCATTTCTCCAATTCCATAAACTTTGCATGTGTTACACCGCCGCACAATGCGATAAGCTACACCGATAAACCAAAAGGAAGTAACCCAGTGACCGACGATTTTGACCCTACGACCCCGAGAAATATTGAGGGCATGAAACATGTCCGCGGCCTCCTCGAATACATCGGCGAGGATGTAAACCGCGAAGGCCTGAAGGAAACCCCGGCCCGCGTGCTGGCCTCCATGCACGAGCATTTTTCCGGCTATCTGGAAGATCCGAAAGATCACCTGGTCAAGACCTTCGAGGAAGTCGAAGGTTATGATGAAGTCGTACTGGTTTCAGATATCGACGTGCACAGCCATTGCGAACATCACATGGTGCCCTTCGTCGGCAAGGCGCATGTCGCCTACATTCCGAAAGGCCGCGTGGTCGGCCTGTCCAAGCTTGCGCGCGTAGTGGAAGGCTATTCCAAGCGTCTGCAGGTACAGGAAAAGCTGACCATGCAGATTGCCAATGCCATTGATGAGGTGCTCGAACCCGATGGCGTGGCTGTGATTATCCAGTGCCAGCATTTCTGCATGTGCCATCGCGGCGTGCACAAGCCCAATTCATGGACCACCACCTCCAAGCTGACCGGTGCATTTCTGGATAATCCATCTTCGCGCCTGGAGCTGTTCCAGCTGATCGGCATGCGTAAGGGCCTGGACTGACGTAAATCGATGGCCTGCCCGCCTCTAACTGAACAAACCCATGCACAGGCCCACGAACATGCAGCGCATGCCCACGGCCCCGATCACAATCATTCAAGCCATGATCACTCTCACCACGATCACAGCCATTCCCATGGCCATCATCATGGGCTGAACGGTGCTCTGGCGCTGACAGCCGTCTTCGCACTGGTTGAGCTGGCCGGCGGACTGATCGCCGATTCGCTGGCTCTGCTTGCCGATGCCGGGCATATGTTCTCGGATATCATCGCACTCAGCCTTGCCGTGATGGCAGGCCGCATCGCCAGCCGTCCGGCGCATGCCGGCATGTCCTACGGCTATGGCCGCGCCCGCGTATTAGCCGCGCAGGCCAACGGGCTGGGACTGTGGCTCTTGGCTGGCTGGATTTCATGGGAGGCTTTCGGACGATTGGCAGCACCACCCGTGGTCAGCGGCGGAATTGTGCTGGTCATTGCCACGCTCGGTTTGCTGATCAATCTGGCATCCATGTTCCTGCTGCGAAATCAGCATGATTTGAATACCCGCGCTGCCTACTGGCATGTTCTGGGCGATGCCCTAGGCTCGGTTGCGGCCATGATTGCCGGTGCCGTGATTCTGTTGACCGGCTGGAATCCGATCGACCCGCTGCTGTCATTCCTTGTTGCCGCTATCCTCGCCTGGGGCGGCTGGCGACTCTTACGCGAAACCACGCTGCAGCTGATGGACAGCGTGCCCGATGTGGTGAAAACCGACGAAGTCTGTGAGGCCATGCAGGCGCTTCGGCATGTTGAAGGCGTGCATCACATCCATATCTGGACGCTCCCGAACGGCACACTGGCCATGTCGGCGCATGTTCAGCTCAATGATATGCTGCAATGGCCGGAACTTCTGCCCGCCATTCAGAACAGGGTGGCCGAACTCGGCATCACCCACGCCACACTGCAACCCGAACTCACCTGCTGCGATTAATTTAATAGGACGTGCAACTATAATCTGACTTTCGTTCGAGTCCGGTATGGCTCCCCATGCCGGGCTCGAACCAATGGCCAATCAGCCGCAACAGCGTTTAAATTTTTTACCACTGCCACAGGGGCAGAGATCATTGCGGCCGGGACTGTCGATGCGGCAGTCGCCATCGAGATAATACCAGTGGGCGTCAATCTTGTCGAAGCGGCTGGTTTCATGCAGCAGCCTGCATTCATCCTTATCCATGAAAGCGGCAGTGAACGATACCTTGCCGCTTGCATCATCGGCCCCGCCCTTTTCGGTTGATTCGATTGTCAAGGAAAGCCAGCGGGTATCATCGATGCGTACGCGGGATGGCCGTGTGTCCGGATGCCAGCTCTGGCGCAGATACTCGCTGCGGCCGAGCACATAAGCGGTGTAGCGCGAGCGCATCAGTTGCTCGGCTGTGCGGGCCGGGCTTCCGTCCAGAATAGGCTCGCAGCATTCGCTCAAGCACTTCCCCGAACCGCAAGGGCATGGTTTCAGATCATCCGGCAACTCATCCATCACTCGGGCTCAATAATATGATCGATCCAGTCATCTTCTCCGACTTCGGCTTCGGGAACGCAGTGATCGCGCATGGAAATGCCCGCCTGGTGCACCGATTCGGGCGATCCTGAAATCAGCGGATGCCAGTCCAAAAGCGGCTTGCCTGCATGGCGCAGGCGATAAGCGCAGGTGGAAGGCAGCCATGCATATTGCTCATCGGAAAAATTCCGAATCGAAAGGCATTCCGGCACCAGCTGGCTGCGCTCGGCATATTGAGTGCAGCGGCATTGCTTCAAATCAAACAGACGGCATGCCACATCGGTGTACAGCGTTTCGCCGCTGTACCCATCCTCGAACTTGTGCATGCAGCAATGCCCGCAGCCATCACACAGTGCCTCCCATTGCTGATCACTCAATGCCTGCAGGGGTTTTTCCCAGAAATTCATGCCCCTATTCCAGCACACATGCCTCATCCCGCCTAGAACACGCGATACACGCGCCAGGTCGCAATGCATTCCAACACCCGGCCGGCCATGCCTTCAGCCCTGCATGCAACAATCTACCCACCATACCCCACCACCATGTTTATATTGATATCTCAGGATATTTATTGTGCCTTAATGCCGCACAACGGCCTGTCAGCGTGCGTGGTGGGGTTGACAAGTGTCCTTTGGTGGCCAATATTGGCATTTAGTGGGGAATTGTGGGTAATCAGTCCAACCCTCACGGATGGGAGGCTGGGAAAGCAATGTTTCAGGGCGAATTCAGCAATAACATGGATGATAAGGGGCGCGTCAGCATCCCTGCTTCTTTCCGCGATTCGCTGAAAACAAATCATGCTGACGAGCGCGTGGTCATTACCCGCTCCCCGCACACACGCAATCTGGTTGCCTATCCGATGCGCGAATGGAAGCGCCTGCAGGCGCGCATCTCGAACACCCCTCCCAGCCCCGAACTGCGCGCCTTCAAGCGCATCGTGATCAGCTCCGCACAGGAATACACGCCGGACCGTCAGGGCCGTGTGCTGGTGGCGCCCGGTATGCGCGAGTATGCCGGACTGGATCGCGCCATTCAGTTTGCCGGCGCCGGTGAAACATTCGAAATCTGGGATAAATCAAGTTGGGACAAGCAACTTGAGGCCGATCTGGCCCTGGCCCAGAGTTTTGAGCTTGGCCTGTGATGTGGATGAATACCCGGACCATATCCCTGTCCTTCGCGACGCATTCGTGGATGCCTGGTTCACCGAACCGGATGGGCATTATGTTGATTGCACCTTCGGACGCGGCGGGCATAGCCGGGTCCTTCTCTCACGCCTTTCCGACAAGGGCCGCCTGCTGGCACTTGATCGCGACCCTGATGCAGTGGCTGAAGGAGAGCGCCTGGCAAAAGAAGACAGCCGCTTCACCATCATGCACTCCGATTTCGGGCACCTTGAAGAGGCCCTTGAAGACATGGGGTGGCAGCAGGTGAACGGCATCGGCTTTGATCTCGGCGTATCGTCGCCGCAGGTGGATGATGCCGGGCGCGGATTTTCTTTTCAGAAAGACGGACCGCTTGATATGCGCATGGATCCGGGCAACGGGCTGCCGCTTGCACGCATGCTGGACCATGTTTCAGAAAGGGAACTGGCCGACATTATCTTTGAGTTCGGCGACGAGCGCTTTTCCCGTCGCATTGCCCGCGCCATCCTGAAGGCCAAACACGAAGGCAAGCTTGAACGCACCGGGGATCTTGAAAACGTCTGTTTCCACGCCATGCCAAAGCATGCGCGACACGGTGGCATTCACCCTGCAACCCGCACATTTCAGGCCTTGCGCATGTGGGTTAATAGCGAAATAGACCAGATCGAAATCGGCGTGCGTGCAGCCATGCAGCATCTGCTGCCCGGCGGACGTCTGTCCGTGATATCATTTCACTCCGGCGAAGACCGCCTGATACGCGACCTGGTCGAGGCCGAAGTGCACCCATGCACCTGCCCTCCACAAATGCCGATGTGTGCGTGTGGCCGGACACCGACCATGAGCTGGGTGCAGAAGAAGCCTCTGCGTCCATCCGAAGATGAACTGGCCGACAATCCCCGCAGCCGCTCGTCCCGTTTGCGCGTTGCTCAACGATTGCCGGATCAGGCACAGGGCGCCGGTGCATGATGCGGCACGGAATCAAGCCATGGCTGGCAATCCCCCTGATGATCGCCCTGTTCGCAGCCGGACAGGTATGGCTATCCCATATCCGCTATGAGCTCTCGCAAGGGATGCAGAAATTAACGGAGGAGAAACAGGAAGCAGCGCTGGAAACAAGCAAACTGCGCCTTGAAATCGCCAGCCTTACCCGGCCGGAAAGGTTGCGTGAACTTGCGCAGACCCGTCTGCACATGGCTCCCCCTCGCCCCATGCAGGTGCTCAGACCATGAGCCGGACTCCTTTGTCTGCATCTGCCCGCTCAAAGGCCGTTAATCTAAAACTAGAGCGCCAGTATGTTTTCGCGCGCCGCCGTCTTGAGGCGGTTGCCGGCTTGCTCGCTCTGGGTATGGCGCTTCTTGTTATTCGCGCCGTAGATCTGCAGTGGGTACAATCTGATGCCCTGACCAACCTTGCTGAGAAACAGCGCTACCGGGAGTACACGGTTATCGCGCCTCGCGGCACGATCAACGACAGCAAGGGCCGCATCCTGGCAGAAAGTGTCGAGGTGCCTTCCATTGCCGCCATGGCTGATGAGGTGCCGGCCGACCGCATCGCAGAGCTTGCCAGGGCACTGGGACAGACGAGCAAGGAAATCAGCCACAGACTTAATGGTCGCAAAGGATTTGTATGGTTGGCCCGGCAGGTGATGCCGACCCAGGCTGAAGCAGTTGCCAAACTGGATATTCCGGGCGTTAGACAGGAAACCGAATGGCGTCGCTTTCAGCCACTGGGCCCCGAGACCGGGCATCTGCTCGGCTTTGTGGGTATTGATGGCAATGGCCTTGAAGGCGTTGAGCGGGTTCTGAACGAGGAGCTCCGGGGTGAGGCGGGTATTCGTCAGGTGCGGCGTGATGCGCGCGGCCATTCATTGCCCGGTGGGATCTGGCTGCGCGATCCGGTTCCGGGTAAATCCATCGCACTTAATATTGATGCATCTATTCAAAGCATCGCCTATGCGGCACTTGCAGACGGCATCCGCAAACAGAACGCAAAGGGCGGCTCGGTTGTCGTGATGCGCCCACAGGACGGTGCTGTTCTGGCAATGGCCAGCTGGCCGGGGTACAACCCCAACAACTTCGGCGAATTTAAGCCTTCCCAATGGCGCAACCGGGCTATCACCGATGTGTTCGAACCGGGTTCGACGCTAAAGCCGTTTACCGTAGCTGCGGCTCTGATGTCCGGCCGATGGCAGGCTGATTCAAAGATTTTCTGCGAAAACGGTGCCATGCAGGTGGCTGATCACGTAATCCATGACGACCATTCCGAGGGCTGGCTGGACATGAGCGGACTGCTCGCCAAATCAAGTAATATTGGTGCTGCCAAGCTGGCGCTTGATATAGGCAATACGCCATTGTTTAACATGCTGCATGATGCCGGCTTCGGACAACGAAGTCGGATAGGCCTCGCAGGTGAATCGCCTGGCATTGTCCTCCCCGTGGAGCGTTGGGGGCCGGTGGAGACGGCCAACATCGCTTTCGGACAAGGTATCGCTGTCACGCCGTTGCAACTCGCGACGGCCTTTTCCGTTTTGGCAAATGGTGGAATTTACAAGCAACCGCAACTTATCCGCCAACAAGCGGAATCCGCAGATGGATCCGTCACCCACCGCATCATGCCCGCCTCAATCGCCCGCCAGGTGCTGAAAATGCTGGAATATGCTACCAGCTCCGAAGGCACCGGCGGCAACGCTGTGCCCGCCGGTTACCGGGTGGCCGGAAAAACAGGAACCGCCCAGAAAGCCAATAAATACGGCGGCTATAACAGTGACAAATTCACAGCGGTGTTTGCCGGCATCGCGCCGGCAAACGATCCGAAACTTGTGATCGCCGTTGTCGTCGACGAACCGCAGAAGAGCATTTATGGCGCTCAGGCTGCAGCCCCTGTATTCCGCAATATTGCCGCCAATGTGCTCCCCTATCTGGGTGTAACCGCACAAATTGAAGACGATCACGCATGGCAGGCGCTCAGGATTGCGGACTCTGTCAACATCATGCCCGGAAAAAGCGCAATGGGCCTTTCCCTGCGTGAAGTCCGCCATCTGGCGGCGCAGATGGGCTTGCGCCTAGTCATGCACGGGTCGGGCTGGGTCACTCGCCAATCGCCCGCGACGCTGGCGACCCTGAATCAGGGCGACAAACTGGAGGTATGGCTACATGACTGATCCGCATACCCTCTTCCCGAACACTGACCGGAAGCACTCGCTGATACAGATCAGCCAGGGCCTTGGTTTGCTGAAAACCGGCGCACATGGCGATGTAGAACCTTGCGGCATCTGCGATGACTCACGGCAGATCAAGCCCGGTTATGCTTATTTATGCATGCCTCGCAGCGATCGATATGCCAACGAATATGCCCAGACAGCGATGCAGAACGGTGCCCTCGCCGTCATCAGTGTCGGCATTCCGGTGCAGGTAGATTTGCCAGTGCTTCAACTCGACTCCATGCAACAGCTGGGCATTTTTCTGCGCAGGTGGTTCGAGACTGAACAGGCATCGACCAACCTCATCGGCATCACCGGCACCGACGGTAAAACCAGCGTCACATGGATGCTGCGCGAAGCACTCAGAGGCAAATTGCATCAGTCCACCTGGAGCTCAGGTACGCTAGGGTGGATTAATGATGACGACGATATGCGCGATATCGGCAATACAACACCTGCCCTGCTGACAATGCACGCGCTGCTGGCCACCGCACAGGATAAGGCAATCTGCAACATCGTCAGTGAAATCTCTTCCCACGGTATCGCCCAGGAGCGCATCACCGGACTGGACTTCCATACAGCCATCTGGACAAGCATGGGGCACGACCACCTGCAGGATCACGGTGGCTACGACAAATATCTGACAACCAAGGCAGGCTTTATCAACGCCTGCGCCGAGCAGGGCGCACATATCATTGCCAATGCCGATCACCCCGACATCTGCAGCCGCGCCCCGGCTGGCAGTCGCTGGTACGGCCATGGCCTGAATCGGGATGACATTGATCTGACCTGGGAACAGGAGCTGCCTGGCATGGTCCGCCTGCGCCACAAGAATGAAGAAGTGCTGATCGAGGATATCCCGCTGGGTGGATTCCATGCGGAGAACATCGCCTGCGTGGCGCTGACCCTGATCACATCGATGGGAGTTTCCATTAAACAGCTCCCGTCACTTCTGGATGGCATCAGTGCACCACCGGGACGCATGCAGGATCTTTCTGCGGGCCTGTGGCAGGTGTTTATTGACTATGCCCACACCCCGGAAGCACTGAAACGCTGCCTGGAAGCCGCTCGTACGCTCACCAGAAACCGTCTGCTGCTCGTGTTTGGCTGCGGCGGTGAGCGCGACAGGGAAAAGCGCCCGCAAATGGGCGAAACAGCAGCGCAGATGGCTGACGTCGTCTGGATCACCTCGGACAATCCACGCGGGGAATTGCCCGAAGTCATCGCCTCGGAAATTGAACACGGAATAACCCGCCCCTACCCGGCCAAGATTCGACTACAGCTTGATCGCGAGCAGGCCATTGCGGCAGCTGTGGCCGAGCTTCAACCAGGCGACACCCTCGTTATTGCAGGCAAGGGGCACGAGACCTACATGGAGATTTCCGGTTCGCGCCTAGCATGGAGCGACAGCGACATTGCCAATAAATACCTGGCGTGTAAGGGAATCAAGGCATGCGCATGAGTGGCTCCGATATTCAGCGCGCCACCCACGGCAAATGGCGTGGAGGCGCTCCCGAGATCATGCAGGAAGTCGTCACAGATACGCGGGATTTCAAGGCCGGCCAGACCTTTCTGGCTTTGCGTGGCCCGCATTTTGACGGGCATGCTTTTGCCCACAGCATTGCCGACCGGGCTCAGGCGCTGATTGGTGATCATGAAGGCATTCACTTATGGGACAACCTTGATGTACATCAACTCGAAGTCGATGACACCCTGAAGGCATTCGGCGATATCGCACATGCCTGGAGGATGCAATTGCATCACACCAGGCTGGTCGCCATTAGTGGTTCTTACGGCAAGACCAGCATGCGCTCGCTGCTTGAGCATGGCTTGCGCCAGCTCGGTTTGCAGGTGGCGGCAACAAGAGCCAATTTAAACAATCTGGTCGGGGTGCCACAGACGCTGCTGTCGATTGCTGCGGATGCGGATATCGCCATCATCGAATGCGGCATCAGCGAAATCGGTGAAATGCAGCGCTTGGCCGGCATGGTGCATCCGGATGTTGCCATCCTGACGGGTCTTTCTGCTGCGCACGGCGAAGGTCTGGGCGGCATCGAGGGAATCGCACGGGAAAAGGCATTGCTGCTTAACGAGCTTAGCGAGCATGGCTGGTGTGCACTTGGCTCAGGAGTCGGCCGGATATTAGAACAATACAGGATTGCGCTGCCGGCCGATGTCATCGATGCGGAACAGGCAGACGCCGTAGCCTGGGAGCTTAAAGGGACAGAGCTTACACTCAGCCATACTGATGAGACCGCTCGCATCAAGCTGGCACTGCCCGCCCGCCATTGGGCAGCCAACATGGCCCTTGCAGCGACTGTCATGTTGCGCCTGCTCAGGCAGTTACGGCGCCCATCAACCCTGCACGCGATTGCTGGAGCTCTGTCCGACTGGCATCCGGCGGCAGGACGCATGCAGCATCTGACCGGTCAGCATGGCAGCCTGATTCTTGACGACAGTTATAATGCGAACCCTGCCTCCATGCAGGCAGCACTGGATACGCTGGCGGCCATGAATGGCCGCCGCGTTGCCATTCTTGGCGACATGGCGGAGCTCGGTGACAACAGCATCAGCGCCCACAACAGCCTGAATCTGGACGGCATTGAGCAAATCTACCTTATCGGCCAACACATGCGGGTTCTGTCCGGCAAATACGCCCAGGCCCGCTGCTTTTCCAACACCGATGAGGCCGTTGCGTATTTCAGGACCTTTCAGGCCCAAGGCAACGACATCATCCTGATCAAGGCCTCGCGCTGCATGGCGCTGGAAAGAATCGTTTCGCTGTTCTCCACAACACAGGAGGACATGCACCATGCTGTATAACCTCCTGTATCCGCTGGCCGATCAGGTCTCGGCTTTCAATCTTTTCCAGTACATCACCTTCCGCACGGTATATGCGCTGGTCACATCCCTGTTGCTGAGCTGGATATTCGGGCCACGCTTCATCCGCTGGTTGAAAACGCACCAAGCCAAGGGCCAGCCCATTCGCAATGACGGGCCGGAATCACATCTGCTCAAACAGGGCACCCCGACGATGGGAGGCCTGCTGATCCTGATGGCAACCACCATCGCCACCCTGTTGTGGGCCGATCTGACCAATGCATTCATCTGGCTTGCGCTCCTAGTGACCCTTGGTTATGGCCTGATTGGCTGGCGAGATGACTATCTCAAGCTCATCCGTCATGATCCAAAAGGGCTCTCCGGCCGCTGGAAGCTGCTTATGCAGCTGCTCATCGGTACCGCGGCCGGCATCGGCCTGATGCTGCTCACCAAACCAATCGTGGACATTCCGTTCCTGAATATACAATGGGATCTGGGCTGGATGTATCTGCCGTTTGTCATCTTTGTGCTGATCGGCGCATCCAATGCCGTCAACCTGACTGACGGTCTGGATGGGCTGGCCGTGGCGCCAACATTCATGGTTGCTAGCGCGCTGGCCGTGGTGGTTTATCTGGCCGGCCATGCGCAGTTTTCAGCCTACCTGATGATCCCGCATGTGCCGGGCTCCGGTGAGCTAGCTGTGTTCTGCGGCGCCATTGTCGGTGCCTGTCTCGGCTTCCTCTGGTTTAACACCTATCCGGCCCAGGTATTCATGGGCGATGTGGGCGCCCTGGCGCTGGGTGGAGCACTGGGTTTTGTTGCCTGCGCCGTGCATCAGCAATTCCTGCTGGCCATTGCCGGCGGTTTGTTTGTGCTCGAGGCGGTGTCGGTAATCGTGCAGGTGGCCAGTTTCAAACTCACCGGCAAGCGCGTGTTCCGCATGGCGCCAATCCATCATCACTATGAGCTCAAGGGCTGGGCCGAGCCCAAAGTCATTGTCCGTTTCTGGATTATTTCTATCATCCTGGCCCTGATTGCGCTCTCCACGTTGAAGATCAGATGAATACTGCACCCGATATCCTCGCATCAGCCAATCGCAGCGACATGACCGCCATCATCGGTCTGGGAAAGACCGGCATCTCTGTGGCCAACTATCTCGGACGGCAGGGAATCGCCTGCGAAGGCTTTGATGAACATGCCGTCAGCACCCCGGACTCCCTGCATATCCCAGTGCATATCGGCAAACTGAATGCGAAGATTCTGAACCAGTTCGGCAGAATCATCGTCAGCCCTGGCGTGAACTGGAATCATCCGGCCCTGTCTGCGGCGCGAGATGCATCCGTACCTGTGGCAGGCGATCTGGACCTGTTCAGGGATATATTCCACGGCGAACTGGTTGCCGTCACCGGAACCAACGGAAAGACCACGGCGGTCACCCTGATCGGCATTCTGATGGACACGCTCCCCGGCGGCATCGAAGTGGCAGGTAACATAGGCAAGCCGATGCTCGATCTCTTCGATGACACGGGAGAGCCCGATCGCGTGGTGTTGGAGCTATCCAGTTTTCAGCTGGAACGCGCAGACATCATTCATCCTCGCTGGGCAGCACTGCTCAATGTACAGCCGGACCATGTGGATATGCACAGCGATGCACAAGCTTATGAGGCGGCGAAAGTCCGTCTTTTCGAAGCCCAGGGAGAAGGAGATACCGCCATGCTCCCCAACGATGAGCACTGGCACCCCCTGGCCGAGAATCTGGGCGGGCGCGGTGTGCGCGTGCATCGATTTGGCTATGGGACAGCGGAATATCTCTGCGCCGGTGTGCAGATACTCGACGCCGGGAACTGGCAGATATTCTGGCGCCACGGGGACCGGATCGAATACATTCAGGCGTCCGAGTTGGCAATCCGCGGCATGCATCAGCATATGAATCTTGCCATCGCTGCACAGGCTGCGGCAGATTTCGGCGTATCGCCTTCCGTCATCCGGCTTGGGCTGCTTTCTTTTCGCGGCCTCGAGCATCGCCTGCAGTCACTGGGCATCATCGACAAGCGCGAATGGATTAATGACTCCAAGGCCACCAACCCCGATGCGGCTATCGCAGCTCTGAGTGCATTCGATCAGGTCATCTGGATCTGTGGGGGCATGCACAAGGATGTTGACCTGTCAGGCTTGCAGGACACGGTCGTCAAACACGTAATGCATGCATTTATCATCGGCAAGGATCCCAAGCCCTATGCTGACCTGTGTCTTAAGGCAGGCGTGCAGACAACCATTGCAGGAACCCTTCAGCAGGCTGTCAAACAGGCGGCTCGCACCCAGCCCGGACTGCCCGTATTGCTTTCACCGGCCGCAGCCAGTCAGGACCAGTTCAGGGATTACAGCGAACGCGGCAGAGCTTTTGCCGAAGCCGTCAGGGCACTGGAGAATCAGGCATGAGCGCCGTACTTAACACCAGCCGTTCCGGCAAACGTCTGGGAGCACCGGACCCTGTCCTGACAGGATGTGTTCTGGCCCTGATTAGCTTCAGCGTGCTCATGATTTACAGTGCCAGTCTCAGCGTTGCTGAAATTCGCTACCACGATTCCCTGCGCATCATCCGCCACTGGTTGATGTATATCCCTGTCGGCTTACTGGTGATGTGGTGGTTATCCCGCATTGAAGTCACCTGGTGGCGTGCAATCGCCCTACCGATGCTTGGCATTTCCCTGTTGCTCATGGTGGCGGTACTGGTGCCGGGCCTAGGCAAGGAAATCAACGGTGCCCAGCGCTGGTTCTCACTGGCCGGACAGAGCATGCAGCCGGTGGAGCTGCTTAAACCGGCCGTGGTCATCTATGTATCCTATTATCTTGCCAGTTTCCCTGATCGCCTGCACCAGTTCTCCACGGGTCTGGCGCCCATGTTGATGGTTCTGATGACTGTGCTGGCCTTGTTGTTGTTGCAGCCGGATTTTGGCAGCGCCGCCCTGCTGACTGCCGTGTGTTTCTGTCTGTGGTTCGTCGGGGGCGTCCCGATGCGGCATCTGGCCGGACTGTTGTCTGCTCTTATTCCGCTGGCGGCCATTGCCATGATTGCCGAACCCTACCGCATGCAGCGCTTGACCAGCTTCATTGATCCATGGAGCGATCCTTTCGGCAGCGGCTATCAGCTGGTTCAATCATTGATCGCCTTCGGCAGCGGCGGCCTGTTCGGCAGCGGTATCGGTCAGGGTGTGCAGAAACTTTTCTACCTGCCGGAAGTATTTACCGATTTTATTTCTGCCAGTATCGCAGAGGAACTCGGCCTCATTGGCACACTGGCCGTGATCGGTGTTTTCGCCATCCTGCTTGGCAGGGGATTATGGCTTGCGATGCAGCAATCAGACATGTTCCCTCGACTGCTGATTCTCGGCTGCACTTTGCTGATCGGCTTTGCCTTCATCATCAACCTTGGCGCGGCCATGGGCATCATGCCGACCAAAGGCATGCCCATGCCGTTCATTTCCTATGGTGGCAGCGCCCTGATTGGCGAATGCATACTCATCGGGCTCATTCTCTCGGTACAACGCCAGCAGAAAGATAACCACTGGCGCGAGGCGGCCTCATGAACCGGCCCCAGATGCTATGTATTGCCGGTGGAGGTACAGGTGGCCATGTCATGCCCGCTTTGGCACTCGCCGATGCTGCCAGAAGTAAATGGCCGGACCTCAAGGTCCAGTTTATCGGTGCAGAACGAGGGCTTGAAGCACGTCTTTTGCCTGAACGCGGAGAGTCCGTGCTGTTGTTAGCCATGCATGGCATCAAGGGCGCTGGCTTGCTGCAAAAGATCCGGGTATTGGGCTTGGAGCTGCCCAAGGCTGTGCTCAGCATCCGCCGATCCTGGAAAGGGGCGCGGCCTGACCTGCTGGTTGGAGTCGGCGGCTATGCAAGCGTATCCGGCGTGCTGGCTGCCCTCACGGCCAGTGTACCGGTCGTACTATACGAGCAAAATGCAATGCCGGGCCTCGTGAACCGGCGACTGGCCCGCTTCTGCGACCATATCATGCTTGGCTTTACCGCTGCTGCATCGAAACTTTCCACGCGCGCGCACATAGCCGTGACGGGCAATATCGTGCGGAACTCCATTGGCGCTATCCGCTGGAAATGCCATCAGCCCCCGTGCCTGCTTGTCATGGGCGGCTCACAGGGCGCTCGCATCCTCAATGAAAGTGTTCCTGATGCCTGCTCCCTGCTGGCCCAGAAAGGAAGATCTTTCACCGTGACGCATATTGCCGGAAGCGATGCCGAGGCACGCCGTTCAGCCATCAATTCTTATGCAAAGGCCGGTGTCAAAGCCGAAGTGCTACCATTCTGCGATGACATGCCTGCCTTCTATGCCGGCGGCGACCTGCTGATCGCAAGATCCGGCGCCATGACAGTCAGCGAAGCCGCCATGTGCGGCATGCCCGCCATTTACGTACCCCTGCCGCATGCAGCGGACGATCACCAGCGACATAACGCGCTGGCTCAGCAGGGCGGTGCGAAAATAATGGATCAGAAACATATTTCAGCCAGCAGACTTGCTCTGGAAATTGAAGCGCTGTTGTTTGATTCGGAAGGATTGGCAGCCATGAGTGAAGAGGCTCTTCAACAGGCTCCGCTGGACGCTGTTCAAAAGCAGCTGGAAGTTCTGTCCCTTTATCTGGGCAAGGCAGGAAGCAAACCATGAAATCGCGCGTTCAGCATATTCATCTGATCGGCATTGGCGGCATCGGCATGAGCGGCATTGCCGAACTCCTGCATAATCAGGGGTTCCTCGTGCAAGGCAGCGATGCAAACGATAGTGCCAACGTCAAGCGCCTGCAGAGCCTCGGCATTGAAGTGTTTATCGGACACAGACAGGAAAACCTCGGTTCAGCTCAGGTGGTGGTCGTATCATCAGCCATTGATACAGCCAACCCGGAAATCGCTGCCGCCCACGCTCTTGGCATCCCTGTGATTCCGCGCGCCGATATGCTGGCCGAGCTGATGCGCATGAAACAGGGTATTGCCATAGCCGGCAGCCACGGCAAAACCACCATGACATCACTGATAGCGCACGGCATGGAGGCAGCAGGCCTTGATCCCACCTACGTAATCGGCGGAAGACTCATTGCAAGCGGCAGCAACACAAGGCTGGGAGCCAGCCCATGGCTGGTTGCTGAGGCAGATGAAAGTGACGGCTCATTTTTACGCCTCTCCCCCACCATTGCTGTCGTCAGCAATATCGACCCTGAGCACCTTGACCATTACGGTAGCTTCGAAGCGCTGCTGGCCGCCTTCTCGCAATTCGTGAATCTGGTGCCATTTTACGGCCGGGTGGTGCTGCATCATGAGCATCCGCATGTTGCTGCGCTGCGTGAAAACCTGCATAAGCCAATCACGACCTATGGCAGCAGCCCGCAGGCAGATTTGCATCTTACCCATTGCCAGGCTGATGCGGAGGGTCAGCATTTCCACGCGGCCGACCGGGAAGGCAGGGACCTGGGAGCATTTCGTTTGGCCATGCCCGGCAGACACAATGCAGAGAACGCACTGGCTGCAATGGCCGTCCTGTTTGATCTCGGCATTGATATCGAAACCATCCGCACTGCCCTCGCCTCTTTTGAGGGTATTCAGAGACGCTTTCATCGCACCTGTATCGGCAATGGCATCCTGGTTGATGATTATGCTCACCATCCAAAGGAGGTTGCCGCCACACTGGCCGCAGCCCGCGAATGCTGGCCGGATGAAACCATCCGGGTCATTTTTCAGCCACACCGCTACAGCCGGACTCGCGATCTGATGGAAGATTTCCTCGGGGCCTTTGATGCAGCCAATGAAGTGGGCCTGCTGCCCATTTATGCAGCCAGTGAAGACCCGATTCCCGGTATTGATAGTGAGCATCTCTGCGAAGCCATGAGCGCCCGCGGGCACCGCGCAGTTTCGTTATTGTCCAATCTGGAAGCTGCTCACGCTTTTGCCAGCCAGAGCCTGCAGCAGAAGGGGATCGTCATTCTTATGGGCGCAGGATCGATCGGTGGACTGGCAGCACGCATGCGTGAGGAGGTGGCATGAGCGGCGCACCTCTGAAAAATTCATATATGCCGGAGGCCTGGATAGCGGTGCTGGCCAATCTCGGACGCTTTACCGAACAGGAACCCATGGCGCGGCACACCACACTGGTCACAGGTGGGCCTGCCCGCTGGTTCTTCCGCCCTACCAACCGTACCAGCCTGCTCAAGGCGCTGGCCGAAGTGCCGGAGGGGGTACGCATCCTGCCTCTCGGCCGCGGCAGCAATATGTTGCTGCCTGACAGCGGCTTTGACGGCCTGATCATTGACCTGAGCGAATTAAACGCCCTGCACATCGAGGGTTGTCTTGTGTACGCCGAGGCCGGCGTGCGCATGAGCAGCATCGCACGCCAGTGCGCCGAACATGGCCTGACGGGACTGGAGTTCATGGCCACGGTTCCCGGTGATCTGGGCGGAGGGGTCGCCATGAATGCAGGCGCTTTTTCACAACAGATTTCCGACACATTGACGCTGGTTGATCTGGCATACCGTGACGGCACCTGCAGTGAAATCCCCGCAAGTGAGCTTGCCATGAGTTACCGATATACGGAACTGCCGCGCTCAAGCATTGTCATGGGAGCTCACTTTGAGTTGACAACAGATTCGCCGGATATTATCCGCGAACGCATGCGCGCCATGCGCAGCAGACGCAGTTCCACGCAACCGCTGAGCCAGCCGAATTGCGGATCGGTATTCAAGAATCCCGAAGGCGACCATGCAGCAAGGCTGATTGAGGCCGCAGGGCTCAAAGGGACCCAGATTGGCGGCGCCCATGTCTCGGAACGCCATGCCAATTTCATCGTCAATGATGGTGATGCCTCAAGTGCGGATATTCTGGCACTGATCGAGCGGGTCCGGCTGGTCGTCAACAATAAATTCGGCATCTTGCTGGAACCCGAAGTTCGTATTATCCAGGACTCAGCCGAGAGTGATGAACAGCAGGGGGATGCCGTATGAGCGGCGGATCTGCAACCAATTTCGGACGCGTCGGCGTGCTGATGGGCGGCACCTCAAGCGAACGCGAAATATCGCTGCGCTCAGGCAATGCTGTGCTCAAGGCGTTGTTGAACAGAGGAATCGATGCCATGGGCATTGACCTCACCGACAACTGGCCGGCGCAGATTCGAGCTGCCAATATCCAGACTGCATTTATCGCCCTGCATGGCACCCTTGGTGAAGACGGATGTGTGCAGGGAATGCTGGAAATCATGCGTATCCCCTATACCGGATCCGGCGTGACCGCCTCCGCATTGTGCATGGACAAGAAGCTGTGCAAACAGGTGCTTGATCGGGCTGGGCTCACCACCGCCACATCCATCCCGTTGCTCTCAACGGGGCCAATCCGATATCCCGTCATCCTCAAACCGGTTGCCGAAGGCTCAAGTGTCGGTCTGTACCGCCTGGAAAACGATTCAGACTGGCAGGCTCTCAACATTACCGATGTCGAATACTGGATGGCGGAAATTCCGGTCAAGGGCGTGGAGGTGAATGTTTCCGTATTGTCCGGTCAGGCCTTGCCGGTGGTGGAAGTTGCACCACACTCGGGCGTTTACGACTTCGTATCCAAATACACGGCGGGAGCAACAGAATATTTCTGCCCGGCTCGCCTGCCGGCCGAGTCGCTGGCTGAGTGTATGGATCGGGCCAAGCGGGCCGCGGATGCATGCGGCTGCAGTGGCGCCCCAAGAGTGGATTTAATCGTTCCCGATGGCGGCGAGCCTGTCATTCTGGAAGTCAACACCATCCCCGGTATGACTGAAACCAGCCTGTTGCCCAAAGCGGCAGCCCGGGCCGGCATTTCGTTTGACGAATTGTGCGAGCGGATTTTACTGCAGGCGACACTTGAGCACGCACCCGCAGAAGGAAAACAGACATGAGCCGCCAGAATCAGCATCGAGTCAGCCCGGAAGAACGCATGGCTTCGCGCCATAAGTTCTGGCTGGGATTGCGCCGCGGGCTGCTGACAATAACAGTGGCAGGCGGCATTACGGGAACCGGCTGGTGGCTGAATGAAGCCTTTGCTGTCAATCAGTGGCAAATCGACGGCGACATCACGCTGAAAGCAGCCATTGAACAGCAGTTGTCGGCCATGCCAGACAAAAGCTATCTGCAAACACGGCCGGCCCGACTTCACGATCAATGGCTGACGGCAATACCGGACCTGGCAGATGTGCAGATCACACGAATCCTGCCCGACACCCTGCACATAACGACCATCGCCCGCGAGCCGGTTGCCCTGTGGGAAGATGAAACCGGCGCTATCCACCTGGTTGACGGACAAAGCCATGCCTATCGTGCCCTGCGACAGGGAGAATCACCTGATCTTCCACTTCTACGCATCAGCAGTACGGAGCTTGATCATGCGTATCCGTTATTGCAGGCATTCAATCAACAGCAGATTCGGGACATGAAAAATCTTAGTGAGGTTCGTAGCAGTGATGCATCTTGGATCATGTATTTCAGTAATGGGGAACGCTGGCTGCTGCCGCATCACAGCGAAGCCGCAGTGTTCAGTCGACTTAACAACATATTATCACAACCGCGCTGGCGCAAACGCAGCTGGCGTATTGATGCGCGCACAACATCCCGCTGGTTTATCCGGCCGGCAAAGCAAGGGGGGGTAATCTGATGTCCAAGCATGATCAGGTTCTCGTAGGACTCGATATCGGTACCAGCAAGATTGCCTGTATCGTCGCCGAGTCATCACCGGACGGAAAAATCGATATCATCGGAATCGGCACGCACCCATCGCGCGGCCTGCGGAAGGGCGTGGTTGTGAATATCGAATCAACCGTTGAGTCCATCCGTCTTGCCGTTGAAGAGGCTGAACTAATGTCCGGTGTTGATATCCAGTCGGTCTTTACCGGCATTGCCGGCAGCCACATCCGGGGTTACAACAGCCATGGCGTGGTGGCCTCTAAGGGCAGCGAGATTGTGCGTGAGGACGTGGATCGCGTCATTGATGCCGCACGGGCCATGAACATCCCTGCCGACCAGCAGATTCTTCATATCCTGCCTCAGGAATACATTATCGATAATCAGGATGGTATTCGCGAACCGATCGGCATGAGCGGAGTCCGGCTTGAGGCAAAAGTACATATCGTTACAGGTGCTGTTTCATCAGCACAGAATATCATCAAGTGCTGCAATCGTTGCGATCTGGACGTCTCTGACATGGTACTTGAGCAGGTGGCTTCCAGTGAGGCTGTTCTCATGCAGGATGAGAAGGACATCGGGGTGGCCCTCGTCGATATTGGCGGCGGCACCACCGATATCGCCGTTTTCCTTGATGGCGCCATCAGACACACAGCGGTCATCCCCATCGGCGGCGATCACCTGACCAACGACCTGGTGATCGGCCTGCGCACCTCGGCCCGCGAAGCCGATCAGCTCAAGCGCAAATACGGCGCCTGCATGACCTCGATTGTGCCACCGGAAGACCAGATCGAGATTCCCAGTGTGGGAGGGCGCGATCCACGCCCGATGCCGCGGCAGGTCATGGCGCAGATACTTGAACCTCGCGTCGAAGAATTATTTGAAATGATCAAGACCGAATTGCAGCTCTCGGGATATCAGGAGTTGCTGGCAGCCGGTCTGGTTCTGACAGGGGGAAGTTCGCTACTCGAAGGCATGGTCGAACTTGCGGAAGACATTTTCGACGTACCGGTTCGCCTGGGAAGGCCGCAAGGCGTAGGCGGGTTGGTTGATGTGGTATCCAGCCCCATGTATGCCACCGGAGTGGGCCTGATTCTGTATGGCCAGCGCTACCGACAAAGCGGCAGAGGCAATAAATCAAGGGAACAAAGTTTTTTAGCGCGTGCATGGAAGCACATGCGAAGTTGGTTTGGAGATACGACGTAAGCAGCAACTGCAACAGCGCAAACAGATATTAAAAAATAAAAAGGCACACAGGAGGACAACATGGCAACTTTATACACATTCGAGGATACATCCGCACAATCAGCAAAAATAAAGGTTATCGGTGTCGGCGGAGGAGGCGGTAACGCATTAAATAACATGATCGATCAAAAGCTGCGCGGCGTTGAATTCATCGTCGCCAACACTGATGCCCAGGCCATCATGCGCAATCAGGCAGACTCCAAGCTCCAGCTTGGAGCCGACATCACGCGCGGTCTGGGGGCTGGCGCCAACCCGCAAATCGGACGCGAATCTGCTGAAGCTGAACGTGAACATCTGCGTGAATTCATGGCCGACACGGACATGGTATTTATCACAGCAGGCATGGGCGGCGGAACCGGTACAGGTGCAGCCCCTGTCATCGCCGAAGTAGCCAGGGAAATGGGCGTCCTTACGGTTGCCGTAGTGACCAAACCCTTCTCTTTTGAAGGCCAGCGTCGCATGCGCCAAGCTGAGGCAGGCATTGCCGAGCTGCGTAAATTCGTCGACACGCTGATCACCATCCCCAACCAGAAACTGATCGGAGCCGTTGGCAAGAATACAAGCATGCTCGAAGCCTTTCGCAAGGCGGATGATGTCTTGCTGCAGGCTGTTCGTGGTATTGCTGAACTGATCACACATACCGGCTACATGAATGTCGACTTTGCCGACGTTAAAGCGGTTATGAGCGAAACCAGGGGCGTTGCCATGATGGGTTCGGGGGTCGCCAATGGAGAATGCCGGGCCATCGAAGCTGCAGAGCGTGCCATTTCTTCCCCCCTGCTTGAAGATGTCGATATCCACGGCGCGCAGGGTATTCTGGTGAACGTGACCGGCAGCGAGGATATGACACTGGCCGAATACGATGAGGCAGTTTCGATCATCCACAACATGGCGGATGAGGATGCCAATATCATCTGCGGCATGGTGTACGATAAGGATGCAGGAGAAGAAATCAGGGTCACCGTGGTAGCCACAGGGCTCTCAGGCGAAGCGCCGGCTATGCGGATTGCCGCCAGCGCTGACAGCGAAACCCAGGAATTCAAAATGCCACGCATTCCGAATCGCTCACCGGGAGCAATCGTATCTGCGACCCCACCACAACAGGGACGCCCCGGTACTCCCACACAGCAAGCTCAGCCTCAACTGTTTGGTCAGCGAGAGTTTAACGAGGACGAATTTTCCGTGCCGACATTTCTCCGCCGCCAGGCAGACTGAAGAACAATGGTTTATCTGGCGGCCAATGCATGGCAACATTGGCCGCCTGTGGATCATCATGTAGTGTTATGTGCTTCATATCACTGAGCCGCATCAGGGCCGAGTCAGGTTACAGCGCCGCTGCTGACAAGCACCGTGATTCTGCTGAATCACAAAGGAGGCATGAATGATTGCTCAAAGAACGCTCGACCATTCAATCCGCTGTAGCGGCATTGGTCTGCATTCCGGGCGAAAGATCGAGTTGATTCTGCATCCATCGGCAGAGGATACCGGCATCACATTCATGCGCTCTGATCTCGGCATTGAGATCCCCGCCACATCAGCCCATGTGACCGACACACGCTTGTGCACGACCATTGGCAAAGGCTCTGCCAGCATTTCAACCGTTGAACACCTTCTCTCGGCACTTGCCGGCCTTGGCGTTGACAATGCCCGCATTGAGGTCAGCGGACCTGAAGTGCCGATTATGGATGGCTCATCCGCCCCCTTTGTGTTCCTCATTCAATGTGCAGGCATTCGCGAACAGGGCAAACCAAAGAAGGTCATGCGCATGCTCAAGCGCGTCGAAGTCGTAGACGGGGACAAACGCTGCGCCCTGTATCCGGCTGCAGGTTTCAAAATCAGTTACTTGCTGGATTACAGCCACCCGTTGTTGCGCAATCGCAGGGTTGAGGTGGACTTTTCCAGACAGGCATATACCCGGGAAATAAGCCGTGCACGTACCTTCGGGTTCCTGCACGAAATCGAAGCCCTGCAGAAAGCAGGCCTTGCTCTGGGCGGCTCACTTGAAAATGCCATTGTGCTCGACACCCACCGCGTCGTGAATGAAGGCGGCCTGCGTTATGAAGATGAGTGTGTACGCCACAAGATCCTCGACACATTGGGCGACCTGTCACTGGCAGGCATGCCGATCGTGGGTGCCTTCGAAGGCGAACGTACCGGCCATATGATGAATCATCACCTTGTTGAAGCCCTGCTGGCCGATCCTGAAAGCTATCGCATCGAAGAGTTGCAGAAAGAGCATCGTTCAAAGGAAGAACTCATCAGCAACGAGCAGCCCGCAAACGCCTGAATAAGGCGGGCGCCAAGACCCGTGTCTTTTCCCGGGGTTAATAATAAAGTCAGAATTAATCAAAAAGAGAGCTATAAGAGCGCCGTCCGAGCCGGACATATCCGCAACGCGTGAAAGTCCTGCTGCCGCTGCTTCCTTCCGGACCTGACGGGGTTCACAGGGTTTCACCGTGCGGGGCCCAACCCGGACGACACATGGTATCCATACTTCATGGAAAACTGGCGGAGAGAGAGGGATTCGAACCCTCGGTACGCTTTCACGTACACACGCTTTCCAGGCGTGCTCCTTCAACCACTCAGACATCTCTCCGGATATTCGTTGCCAAGGGCGGCGGATATTACGGACACAGCCCCTCCACCGCAAGGCTGGACTTCATCGGTAGAAATACAGGGTCATTTCCAGAAGAATGATAAGCCTCGATAAATAAATCAGGCCGAGGTTGCCACTATTGCTGGTAATCGCTTAACCAATAAAAACCAAAGGCCGGAATCACCAATTCATCGTTAAAAACGCTCGGTGTTTCACCTGAATAAAGATCACGCAAGGTAGCAAACTCGAAACGGCCACGAAGCCCCAGATCGCTGACAGTTAGCGATTGCGGCAGGTTGTCGAAATTGCCCACCACCAGAATATTCTCTCCGATCCGGAACGGATTGCTTCGCATGAACACAAACAGGTGAGGGTTTTCGGTTTCCAGCAGTTCACGATTGTTATAGTCGGCAAAAGCTGGAATACATTTGCGCACGGCGATCATTTTCTTTAACCCGTTAAAAATACGCTGTTCGGGAGTGCCTCGCTCATGTCGTTGCTCCGCTCGGCTCCAGTCAAACACCGGGCGGTGTATCCAGCGACTGTCCTTGCCCTTGTTCTCATCCTCTGTAAATGCGTAATTGTTCAGCGTACCAATCTCATCACCATAATAGAGTAGTGGAATGCCTCCCAAAGACATGATCATGCTGTGAACCAGAATAATCATGTCGATACTTCGATCAATGGCCTCTGCATCACCATGTTCCAGCGCCGTTTCCAGTCCGATCAGGGAGGCGAGTGCTCCGGAAATACGGGCATCGCCCGTCTTTTCATTACGGCCGAAAGGCTGACCGCGTGCAGGGGAGTCGTCGTAGGCACCAGTAAAGTAGTCGACAAGAAACTTTCGATGGGCCGTTGGCTCATAACCAACCTGCAATATATCGGCATCGGCAAAACCGAGGCCGATATCATCATGGCAGCGGACATAATTGAGCCATGTCGCCCGATCCAGCTTGGTTGGCAGGTTCTTTGTCCCCTGATTAATCAACTTCGCACTTTTAGTCGCCACCGCGTCCCACAGAAGTGACATGAACGTGGCGTTGTATGCAATCTCGCACTCCTTGGCAATAATTGCATCCTCACCAAAATATTTGGTGATCTCCACCGGTGCTACAATCGCTTCGGCAATAAACAACACGCCCGGCGCAGTCACCTGACAGCAATCCTTCATCAGTTGTAGAATCAGATGGGCTTCGCGCTCATTCTGACAATGCGTTCCGATCTTTTTCCACAAAAAAGCCACAGCATCCAGACGCAGGATATCCGCTCCCTGATTGGCCCAGAAAAGAATGATGTCGAGCATTTCGATAAACACCGCAGGGTTGCTGTAATTAAGGTCCCACTGATAGTGATTGAACACCGTCATGACCCACTTGCCCATGGCTTCGTTATAGGTGAAGTTACCCGGAGATGTTTCGGGAAAGATTTCCGGCATAGTCTCCTCGAACATATCCGGCATATCCCGATTTTCGAAGATATAATAATAATCCTGATATTTCTTCTCTCCGCCCCGCGCCCGCGCAGCCCAGTCATGCTCGTCGGATGTATGATTCACCACCACATCAAGGGTAAGCAGAAGCTTCCGTCGCCGCATGTCCGATGATAATGAGCGCAGATCATCCAGGGTGCCGACACGCTCATCAACATCACGAAAGTTGCTTACCGCATACCCTCCATCACTGGCGCCTTGCGGACATTGCAGGATTGGCATGACATGCACCATATTGACACCCAGTTCCTGCAAATAAGACAACCGATCGCACATGCCCTGCAAGTTGCCGGCAAACCCATCGCTGTACAGAGCCATGCCAACCCACTCCTGACTGAGAAACCAGTTGTGATCCGCCTCGCGCTCGATATCCAACCGCTTCAAAGCCTTATCCCGTTTTAGATAATTGATGGCCATCACCTCGACAAGCCGAACCATCTGGCGGTCGAAATCCTTCCGCTTGCCATACAGGTGCTGAAAGAGCGAATAGATCGCATAGAAATTTGCCCCCAGCCGCGTATAAAAATGGCGCAGGTCGCGGGCCCGGATTTCAGGCTTTAGCTCATCGAGAATACGATTCAGCAGCGAGTGGGATATTTGTTCATACATTGTTAGAACTCCTGTTGCCTGGCATCATTCCATCCGGCCATAATTCCCTGATAGAAGTGCATATCACTCACCGTGGCCCCGCGCTGCCCAACCATCCTGGAAGCAAAGTCCTGCGCGCGTTCTGCGGTCTGTTGTAATGGCCATTCATTAAGCAACCCCAGCAGCATGACAGAAGCAAAAGCATCGCCCGCACCGACAGTGTCGACCACCGGCATGTTTTTTCGCGGCTGGACTCTTACCGGGTGGCTATCCGGGGATACTATCTCCGCTCCATCTGCGCCATGAGTCAGAATCAACCCCTGCAAACGATGCAAGGAGACAAATTCAGATGGTTTACAGTTCGGAGCCAGCAGCTTCAGTTCATCCCCATTGAGTTTGACCCAGTCGGCACCCTCCAGCAAATCTTCCACCAGCTCTTTTTTCCACCAGGGCGAGCGAAGATTCACATCCACAAACACCGGAGCATCCACTCTCGATTTAAGATCCAGCAGCGCTTTTCGAGACTGCTGTTCACGCAAGGCCAATGATCCATGATAAATCAGATCACAGGCTCTGCCGCCATCGATGGGCGCAATCGCATCGTAGGCAGAAGGATGAATAATATCGTAGGCTGGCTCGCCATCTTCGCCGAAGACAATGTCGACACGACCGGTCGGCAAGGCGCCATCGATCAGCACCCCGTCCGTGCGCATGCCCCATTTCAGCATTCCCTCCAGGATCATAATTCCGTCCGTATCGCTACCCACACGGCTGATAAATTCGGGGGACTCGCCAAAAGCCTGCAAATGCCAGGCCACATTGAAAGGCGCCCCCCCTAGCACACGCTCACCGCCGGGAAAGCAATCGAACAGCACCTCGCCAAAAATGCACGGGCAACCCATCTACAGAGCCCCTTTCGCGACCGGCAACCGCATCCAGTCAAGTGTTTCGGGATGGTAGTGGGCGATCCCCTCCAGCATACCGGCAGCATAATGACCGTTCATGTTCATCAACCCGCCGCTGGCCACATAAAGATACTCTGCCTGCCCCGCCTCTTTCGCTTCTCTGAGCGCCTGTTCCCGCACCTCGGGCATAGCGTTGGCCACCAGCACGGATGGGACCCTGCTGACCAGCACTTCTATATCATTGCCGCTATCACCACAGAAAACAGTATGCTCAAGATCAAAATCATACTCTCGCATCAGGGCAGAAATGGCATGTAGTTTACTCGCACCCTGCGGCAGGATATCGAGCAAGCCGACAGCAGCCTCTTCATCGATGCTCCATATCAGGCGACAGTTGGCGCCGGCGCTTTTCAGGCGACCTTCGATCATCCCCGAGATGTCTGCGACATCCACTTGCAACGGCACATAGAAGCTCAATTTACAACGGTTCTGTTTGTCCACCTCCTGCAGTTGTAATTGCGGCACGTCTGCCAGTAATTCGGCCAGGGCGACATGGCTGTTGCCCCCCAAATCAGCGGCAATCTCATTCTCCCATGCATCATCATGTTGCCAGAGCTGCTCCAAGCCGACTCTGTAAATCGTGGTGCCAACATCGCCGATAACAAAATCCGGTATGGGCAGCCGGTACTCGGTCATCGCCTGCTCAACAAGCGACCGGTGGCGGCCACTGACATAGGCAAGGCTCACCTCGGGGCGTCCCACAAGTGCTGAAAAATAACCCATGGCCAGAGGCGATTCAGGCTGTGGCCCATTGGGTATCAGTGTCCGATCCAGATCGGTGCAAATCAGCAATCGCTCGATCATGATTCCTCTGGAGCCGCACAGCGACCGAAAAAATCGTAATATTCGACGGCTTCAAGAATGCCTGCCGCATGTGCCTTTTCGGCAAAATAAATCCCTTCCAGATTCTCCAGTTGCGAGAGCTCTTCATGATGACGATTAGCGACCACCACAGCCAGTGTATTGCCTCGCATCATGTCCTCATCGGAGCCTGATCCGCCCGCGACCAGGACATGGTCAAGCGCGATACCGAGGCGCTGCATCACATAGCGCAAGGCCTGCCCCTTGGATGCGCGTGATGGCACAATGTCGATAAACTGACCGAAGGAGAAGGACACATTGGCCGTGATCTCCCTCTGGCGTATCAGGGATGTAATCTCCTCGACCGATGGTGCTAGCGCCGGATCATAGTAAAAGGACACCTTGAACTGGCTCTGCTCAACCTGGGGTTGCAGTTTGATCCCGGGCAACTTTGACAAGACACGCAGCACACGATTCCGCTTCCAGTCGTGATCGATATGCTCAATCCAGAAATCATCCTCAGTTAAGGCTTTACCATAGTGAATACGCGTGCCCATGCTGCTGATCAGGATGTCCGGCTTGGGAATATCAAGTTTCTTGATCATGGCCAGCGCCGAATCGATACGACGACCGGTTGCGATTCCGAAACTCACCTGTTTCCGGTTTTCCTTAATCATTCTGGAAAATTGCCCCAGAGACTCGGGATCCCCCGACAGATTCTGATCCAGGTCGGAAAAGATGGCACGATCCCGATAGCGCAGAATTGCCGGTACCGGCAGTTGGCTGGTTGGTGTTTGATAATCAGCTTGAAGCTTGTCGATGCTCCGGAGATACAGATCGGTGTGGGCATGCCACGTATAATGCCGGCGAACCCCTTCAATGCCGTTGCGCGAAGCCTTTAACCAGCGCTCCGGGTCATTGAGAAGCTTCAGCAGGGCATCGCGAATGGCGTCCCTGTCCAGCGGATCAACCAATTCTCCGTTGTGGCAGTTGCCGATGATATCGACAGGACCACCGTTCTCGGTAGCCACCACAGGCAGACCGCTGGCCGCCGCCTCCAATAGCGTCAAACCAAAGGGTTCAGTCAGTGCCGGGTTGACAAAAACACCCCTGCTGGATGCTGCAAGCCGGTAAATCGACGGCACTTCTTCAGGCCGGTGATGTTTGGGCACGGCAACCTTGCCATAGAGGTCATAGGTATCGATCAACACAAGGATATTGGTCAGTACATTCTGTGCACCGACTTCCAATTCACGAATATCATCGCGAGTACCGGCAACAATAACCAGATTCGCTGCCTCCTGAAGCGCCTTCGACTCACCGTATGCCTCCAGCAGCGTCAGGATATTTTTACGCTCATCGGGCCTGGAAAGCGCCAGTATCATCGGCTTGTCAGGTTCTTTTAGAAAACGCTGAAGGTGGCTTGAGAGAGCCACCTGCTCGCCCGCCTCAGGCGGATGGAACTGTACCATATCGGTACCCGGCGGGATGACTTCCATGCGACCGGGGTCGTAGTAGTGATAGAGCTCATACTGTTCTTCAATCTCGTTGCGTGTACTGGTAACGACCAGCGCGGCATTGGCCAGCACCTCCTCCTCGGCATCAATCCTGCGCTTGATGTTGTAGGTACTTTCAATCTCATCGCGCGATAGCCCCTTGGCCAGCAGGCGTTTACGTTTATCACGGCCGAGTGAGTGCCCGGTATGGACAAGCGGAACACCCAGGTGATTGGCCAGTTTAACCCCCACATAACCCGCATCAGCATAATGGCTGTGAATCACATCCGGCATACGTGGCTGCTCATTCAGCCACAGAAGGAGGTTGTCCATAAAGTTGTCGAGATGATCCCACAACTGTTCTTTGACAAGATATCCTTCAGGCCCGGCATCAATGCGAACAATATCCGCCCTGGGAGAAATCGGTTCAACAGGCACCGCGTAATCCTTACTGACGCCCGGATCGACAACACGCCGGGTAACCAGACTGACCTGATCAACCTCTTCATGCTCGGCAAGACTTCGGGCCAGATCTACCACATACTTGGTCTGCCCGCCGGTGTCGGCATCATGGCCGAGTTCCAGATCATGCCCCCGAATCAAACCGTGGATGCTGATCAGCAGTACATAATGTTTATTATTGCCGGTTTTCAAGCTGCCCTCCCGTTCCGCATGGGTCTCCGAAACATCAAGGTTCCTGTGTCGTAGCCACATTCTTGAAAAAGAAATTGGTGGCTTCGATAAAGCCCTCAATACTGCCGCAATCAAAGCGCTTGCCCTTAAAGCGATAACCGATGACATTACCCTGCTCAGCCTGAACCTTGAGTGCATCGGTTAGCTGTATTTCTCCGCCCTTGCCGACCGGTGTGGAGCGCAGAATATCGAAAATATCCGGCGTCAGAATATATCTGCCGATCACTGCGAGGTTGGACGGGGCGTCATCAGGAGATGGCTTCTCCACCATTCCATTGATGCGGATATTGCCATCTTCCAGAACATCACCGCTGACAATGCCGTACTTGTTCACATCTTCTCTCGGCACCTCTTCAACTGCAACGATGCTGCATCGGTATTTTGCGTAGAGCTTTGCCATCTGTTCGAGCACACCATCGCCGGTATTATAGCAAAGATCATCGGCAAGAATCACACCAAACGGCTGATTGCCGATCAAAGCTTCCCCGGTCAGCACCGCATCGCCAAGTCCACGCATCTGTGTCTGGCGAACGTAGGTGAAGGTGCACTGGTCGATGAGGGCTCGGATACATTTCAGATAGAGCTCTTTGCGGGTGCCGCTGATCTGGTCTTCTAGTTCATAGGTAATATCAAAATGATCTTCAATCGCTCGCTTGTTACGTCCAGTCACAAAAGCCATGGTGTTCATTCCAGCCTGCAGCGCTTCCTCAACCCCGTACTGGATCAGTGGTTTGGTAACCACCGGCAACATTTCCTTGGGTTGTGCCTTGGTCGCTGGCAGAAAACGCGTGCCATAGCCTGCAACAGGGAACAGGCACCTTTTAATTAGAGCGCCAGATTTACTCTCCATCGCCGTATCTGATTGCATGTCTTCGGAATATGTCATACTTCATCTTCTCCCTATAAGCGTTTTATTGACCGAATCGACCGGGCCGATACGAATCAGGTTCGTTGGTTCACAGTCATCATCACCTACTAATATAGCTGAAGAAGGATGGCGTGTTTCATGCATGTCGCTATTGCATTCATTCGCAAGCGCCTGAAACAGCGAGTGAGCAGCATGATCAGACGAGCTTATCATAGCCTCAATAAAGCGAATTCGTTTGAGATTGCGGCGGGAAAGAAGATGTCTGACCATCCTCTTGGCTACGCCGTGCCCGCGAAACTCTGCATCAACAACGGCCTGCCAGATAAACAGGGTGTCACTTCGGTCGGGCGGAATGTAAGCCACAATAAAAGCAGCCAGATCGCCACTCGCTTCCACAGCCACGCACGTCGAAGAAAAGTGTTCGCATAAAGTCAGGTAACAATGCCGTGAATTGAGATCCAGAGATCCACAGCGCCCAACCAGCGCATGCATAAGTGGAGCATCATCGGCAACAGGTGGGCGGAAGAAAAAACTACCTGCTTCCCTTGTGCCCAGAAGGTCGTTTCCGGTTGGCATTACCCTTGACCCTAGTGCTTATATTTCAGAAATCAAATCAGGGCATACAGATATTGATTACCCCCCTGATTGCGGCATCCCCTATTTGAATTTATAGGCCGCACTCAGGTAGTAACGTTGCTGAATCCTTGAGGCATATCCCATGAAGTTGTCGATATTGCTCTGGTAAGAGGCCTGCAACAAATCCTGGCCAACGAGGCTAACCTCCAACTCATCGTTCGGCTTCCATCCGAAGCGCAGATCCAGACGGTGGTAACCTGGAATAGTTCCCTCCCTTTTCCGGAAAGGCCCGGTGAAATAGAGATTGGCATCAAACTCAACGTTTCTTGGCAGATCCAGCCCCAGCCCTAGGTGGAAACGATTGGCCGGATCCTGGCCTTCGTTTGTCCTCGCGGTGAACGTCGTTTCGAAGTTGACAAGGGGAAAAGGTGTGTAGTTCTGGTGCAGATATGTATAAGAGCCTTTTAATGTCATCCATGGGCGCGGACTGTAGCGGAAGTTCGCTTCAATGCCTTCACCCTTGCCGTTTAATACATTGGTAAGGGTTACCGGAACGGTGAACGTTGTAAAATTAGGAGCTCCCTGCACCACATCCGGAACACCCTTGTAAAAGGTCTTAAATGCGGTGATCTCGATCAAGCTATTCTCCGTGGGCCGAAGTCGCCCACCCACTTCATATGTCGTAACCTTTTCCGTATGAACGGCGCCGGAACCGGTAAGCTGAACAACAAACGGGCCAGCGTTTCTCAGATTCCATAGCATATTGTTTTCCGAATCATTGGGGGTTCGTGCCGCTCGCGATGCGGCCGCCCATAGCGCCCAATGATCATCCGATGCAATGACTCGCAGGCTCGGCTGGGACGCCCAACGGGTATAGGAGTTCCTTTCAAGCTTTAGTCCGCCAATGATACGAAATGCGCCACCGAATAAATTTAACTCATCGTTGATAAAAAATGAGCTCAGATCTGTACTTCGATCCCGCATCTGAAATTGCGGCGTATTGGAGAAGTTCGAACTCAGGTGCCGTAGATTCATACCCAACGAAATATTCTGGTTCATCACATTTGCGAAATCGAGTTGCAGATCCCCATCGAAGGTATCCTTACTCTCCCCAATGAATTTCATTTGCATTTTATACTGGTCGTAGAGGAATTGCCCCTTCAGCGTCACATCATCCTGAATCTCCTTCTCAACTCGAAAAACGACATTGCGTCCATTGAATCTATTGAGGCCGACATAGTCCATGGTTGCACCTGCCAGCGCCGGAGGTGTAGGAGAAGCCAGCCAAAAGTTGGCCACACCGGAAGTGACCCGGTATGTGTCGCCATGCAAGCTCATTCGCGTCGTTGGATCGGTCTCCCAATCCAGCCGGAAGCCTTGCTGGTTCAGGCGTCGGAAATCCGGCGTGGCATCCCCCGGGTTGAAACCCGCATGCGCCATGGCTCCCAGCGTCGCTGTGCCTCCATCTCGCAGCTCACTCATCGTATAAACGCGATAGTCCACTTTTCCCGCCGTTCCGGAATAACTGATATTTCCAAACCCCTTGTCTTCCGTACCGCCGCCGCCGCTGATACGCAAACCCTTTGAAGCACCGGCAGAGTTAGTAATGATGTTGATCACGCCATTCACCGCATTGGAGCCCCAGATTGCGCCGCCCGGGCCGCGCACAATTTCAATGCGTTCGATATCCTCCAGCGGATAGTTCTGCGCCACCCACCAGACACCCGAAAAAGTAGTCGTATAAACAGGTCGCCCATCAACCATCACCAGCAAGAGATCGGTAAAGAAATCACTCTGCCCGCGGATGCCTATCTGCCACTGATTATTGTTCGATTGCGACACCTGCAGGCCCGGCGCCAGCCTTAGGGCTTCGGGAATACTTCTTGCGCCAGAGCGGCGAATATCATCCAGGCTGATAACAAACACAGCGCCTGCCGTGCCCATATAATTTTCTTCACGCTTGGAGAGGGTTGTCACCTTGATGTTAACCAGATCCTCGATCTTCATCGAAAGCAGATCATCCGCCGAATAGCGATCTGCGGCCGAGGCCGGCATGCCGCCAGACCCCAAAGCATACAAGATCAGCAGCAACCACGATTTCCTTCCAAGAATGCGCATCATATATCGCATCACTCCCCCCCCCCCTTCATTCGCGCAAGATCCGGCGTTTGCGACCCGATCCCATCACCCCAGGCCTGCAAGCTGATCAAGCATCTTCGTCAACGCCTGCAGCGAGAACGGTTTCTGCAGAAATCCGTTTGGCCGTAGATTCTCGAATTTACTTTCCACATCCTCATGGCCGTATCCGCTACAAATAAACACAGGCAAAGATTCATCCAGCTCGCGTATCTTTTGCAATGCTTCTTTACCGCCCATGACAGGCATGGTCAGATCAAGAAGAATCACATCAATTTCGTTGTTGTGCTGACGATAGGTTTCCACGCCGCTTTCCCCGTCTTCAGCCAGGATCACCTTGCAATCAAGCCTTTCCAGAAGGCGCTGGACAACATTTCTGATCATCGCCTCGTCATCAACAACCAGGACAGTGCAACCTGCCCTCTGTTTACCTGTTTCCACAACAGCCTCTTCTGTAAAAACAGAAACTGATTGTTCTGCATCACTGACCGGCAACAAAAGCCTGAAAGTTGCCCCCCTTCCCGGTTTGCTCGAAACCTGAATGGTTCCTCCGTGTGACCGCACAATACCCAACACGGCACTCATACCCAGGCCCCGGCCAGTAAATTTGGTTGTGAAAAACGGATCAAATATTTTTTCCATGGTGTTTTTGTCCATGCCACACCCGTCGTCAACTACCTCGAGCAATACATATGCTCCCGGATTCAATTTCTCTTCAATAAAGCTGCTTTCCAGATCCTTTCTGCCAGCCTGTATCAGTGTCGTTATAATGCTGATGTTTCCCGGTTTCTCCTCCCCGATACTTTCAGCCGCATTGGTCACAAGATTCATAATAATCTGCTGCATCTGGGTTTTATCGGCATGGATATCGGACAGGGAGTCGGAAAGTTCACATGTCAGGGATATGTTTTTGGATATCGACACATCAATAAGCTGGAGCGCTTCATTTACCAGCGTCGACAAATTCACTTCATTTGTCTGCAAGGAACCCTGTCCGGAATACGCTAACATCTGCCGACACAAGTCAGCCGCCTTGTTTGATCCGGCGACGATGTTCCCGAGCTCTTTCGCAACCGGCAAACCCTCCAGAACATGCAGTTCGGCCAGCTCCGCATTACCCATAATGCTTGCAAGAATATTATTAAAATCATGGGCAATGCCGCCGGCCAACACCCCGAGCGACTCCAGCCGCTGCACATGAACCATTTTCTTTTCCATTTCCTGCTTCTGCTGCTCAGCCAGGACTTGGGGGGTGATATCACGCACCACACCTTCAACCCCGTGAATTTGGCCATGATCATCCAGTATCCAGTGTGCCGAAACCGATGCCCAGATTGCATGTCCGTTCTTGTGCCTCAGCTGCACCTGTTCATTGATCACCGCTCCGCCTTGCCGCTTCATGGCTTTTGCCACCTGTGAAAAGGCTCCGCCATCGACAGAGACGTCCTTAACCGTCAGGCCGGAAACTTCGGAGGTCTGATAACCAAGCAGCGCATAAACTGAAGCGGATGCCCAGGCGACTGTCCCGTCGGCAAGAATGCGATAGTAAGTGTCTATCATGTTATCCAGTGTCGATTGTAACTCATCCCTGGCTGACTGCAGTGCAGCTGTTCGCTCCAGTACGCGCTGCTCAAGAGCCTGGTTATTCTCGGCCAGCGTCTGCTCAACCAGCTTCTGCTCAGTAATATCTACAAATGCACTGAACAGAGCCCTTTCACCTTCAAATGCCATCACGTTCATCGACAATGTTATCCAGATCGGTTTGCCATCGGGCCCGAACACTTCCAGTTCCAGCCCATGCAACTCACCCTGGCTTTCCAGTTTCTTCAAAAGATTCTGGCGATCCTCCGGATGCCGATAGAAATCAAGGGCACTGAGATTACCCAGCTCAGAAGGATTCAAACCAAACAACTTTAATGCTGGCTGGTTATAGAACAATATATGACTATCGCTCAGCCGGGTCACAATAACCGGCACCGGTGCCAGTTCGACAATATTGCGAAAGCGCTCTTCGCTTTTCTGCAAATGCAGCTGATTCTGTTTAATGGTTCGGAAACTGTTCTCAATTTCCTCGGCCATCTGATTGAAGCCCACCAGAAGATCTTCGGTCTCACGGTTAAAAGCAGGGATGTTCGAACGAAGGCTGTAATCGCGCCCTTCTCCGATCTGCCGCATCAGTCCTGCCAGCGAGCGGATGGGGGCTGTAATCTTTCCCTGCAGCCAGAATGCCAGAAACGATCCCATCATCATGCATCCAAGCATCGCCACAGCCACCGTCATAATTCCGGCGGATTGCATCTCCTTCAGGTGGTTGAGTCTGGATTCAAGATAGAGCACACCGACAGGTTGGCCCTTTTGCAGAACCACCCTGTTCAGACTCAGCCTTCCTTCCGAATAATCGGTTCTCTGGGTTTTCTGGAAATCTACCTGCTTGCGACCCTCGGCCGCATCATCTGGTGCTTGGTAGCTAAACAGTTCCTTCCCGTCATAGGTAAACAGCTTCACCGATGCGACATCCCGATCAAGCAGCAAATTCTGCATCAGTTCGCCAGCCAGCCGTTGATCACGGAACATCAGAGCAGGTCTTGCAGCGGCACCGATGATGTCGGCCTCGTCAATCAGCACGCGCTCGGCCTCTCGCTCGTGATACATGTTGTTATAACCGATCCATGCACCGCCCATAACAAGCACAGTAAGTGCAAGCGTTCCGACAAAAAACAGCTGTAGCTGCCGCTGGATAGAAGTAAAAGACTTTCTATTCACTATCCCTCCCCACAACCTCACCCAGCTGTAATAACTGTGCACTGATATACAGACCGGCCCGATGGACCGCCTGCAAGTTGACAACAAAGGTAAGTTTTTCGTTTTGGTATTGAATTTCGATCATGCCACCATGGCTGGCAAAACCCGGAATATCAGAAACCGTGAGTACCGGTAACCCCGCCAGCGTATCAAGCAGCGGCTGGTATGTAGCATCCGATTCCGCAATATATAAAACTGAAGCATCCCTGAGGCAAGATTCGGTTGAACAGGACTTCACATGCAGGCCAATCTGTTGGGCAACTTCTTTTTGAGCCACTGTCTGCAGGGTTTGGTAAATCCCATCATCTCCAAGCACATCAAGCTCAATTGCATGGGGGCGCTGGGAAACCAGTTTTTCGGGCCATTCGGTAAAGCGTATGAAGTTGAATATATAGGCTGCTTTCAGATCGTTAATGCCGGCCTTCACCGGTTCTTCAGCCCATACCCGCCCAGCGGTCGCACCACACAACATGATGCACAGAAGGACGAACCCAAGAGGAGAGCGAAAGCGATTGCGCCAGTTGCTCAAACAACGCATCCCGGGTGAACGATCGTCACGCCCGCCGGAAATAGCCCGCAACACTGCCCGTGCCTGAATAGGCCCTTCCGCTGACACACAAGCAACCAGCGCCTACCGGTTACAACAGATGATTCTTGTTTTTTTGAATAACGGGTCGCCCAATCTCAACCTATCAGCTCCATTGACCGGCAAATACTGATCCATTTCCGGCTTATTCTGGTGACTATAGTTGAAGAAGCTTAAAACCCAAACCTTTTCAAGGCCGATCTTGAAGAGATGGAAATGTGCATACGGAGACAAAAAACAGGAGCCCCTTGCGGGACTCCTGTTTTTGTATGGCGGAGAGGGTGGGATTCGAACCCACGTGACAGAATTACCCGTCCAACCGATTTCGAGTCGGTGCCGTTATGACCACTTCGAATACCTCTCCCTGTTATCCCCAAGTATGCGGAGACCAGAAAGCGGCGGGATTATGCTTCAAAGGCTCCCAAATTGCGAAGCCGTTTTTCACGCTGCCCTATCAGGTCATTCAGCGGCATCGACAACAGCTCCTGCAGGGCGCCCTCAAGTACATCACCCATCAGTTCGGCAGCGGCTTTGGGATTCCGGTGGGCGCCATCAGCCGGCTCGGGAATAATTCCATCAATAAGCCCGATATCCAGCAAATCACTGGCGACAGGCTTCAGGGCCTCGGCTGCATCAGCGGCAAAAGCCCTGTCTCGCCACAGGATAGCCGCACATCCCTCCGGTGAAATAACCGAATAGGTTGAAAACTGCTGCATATACAACCGATCGCCCACACCAATGGCCAGAGCACCGCCTGAACCACCTTCGCCGACAACCGTGCAAATGACAGGCACCTTGAGAGCTGCAAGTTCCTGCAGGTTTCTGGCAATCGCCTCACTCTGGCCGCGCTCTTCCGCATCAATGCCCGGCCAGGCGCCGGCGGTATCGATAAACGTCAGCACTGGAATATCAAAGCGTTCGGCGAGCCTGAACAGGCGCAACGCCTTGCGGTAACCCTCAGGCCGGGGCATACCGAAATTTCGTTTCAGCTTTTCTTTGGTGTCGCGCCCCTTCTGGTGCCCGACCACCATCACCTCATGGCCACGGAAATGGGCCAACCCGCCCACAATCGCCCCATCATCTGCCAAGGCGCGATCTCCATGTAATTCTTGAAAGCCATCGAACATCAGCGGGATATAATCAAGAACATAGGGGCGATCAGGATGCCGGGAGAGCTGGCAGACCTGTGCCCGGGTTGCCTTGTTGTAAATCTGCTCAACCAGTTTATCGCGCTTATCCTTCAAGCGCTCCACTTCTTCGGCAATATTCACACCGGAGCCCTTGCCCATACTCGAAAGATCTTCGATTTTGGAAGTAAGTTCGGCAATGGGCCGCTCAAATTCAAGATAACTGTAAGCCATGTTGATCTCCGTTTATCCGCTTTCCGTTTATCCCCGACGTGCCTGCTGCTTGCGCGGCGGTTGCCATGGCCGGCAATGCACACGCACAGCGTCGGGGCCAAAACGTGCATCCAGTTGTGCCTTGACGCTATCGTCCCAGCGAAAGCAAGGACCGGTCACAAGATGCGCAATACTAGCGTCTGGCAGGCGCACATGGAATGCAAGTCGAGCATCTCCCCCCTGCGCCATGCTTTTCAGACGCGCCAGCGTCATTTCATCCCAGGCGATGCTGGCAGCTGTGATTTCAATCTCATCCACGAGTTCCGACAGAATCGCATCAAGCGGAGCAATGGCCTCGGCAATAAGAACCGGCTCATCCTTGGATCGATCAACTCTGGCCGCCACCAGCAGCGGCACGTCAGCATGAAGAAATTCTGCGGCTGCCTCATAGACTTTAGCAAAGCAGATCATTTCGACCTGACCATGCAAATCCTCTACCTGCACAAAAGCCATGGTACCGCGAGCCCCATGATACGGGCGCAAACCGGACACACCGACCGGAATCACTACCTCGCTGCCATCCGGCTTGTCTGCTATGCCGGCAAGATTGCAATCTCCCAGGTCAATGGTAAGCGACATATACTGTTCAAGAGGATGTCCGGTCAGATAGAATCCAAGCACTTCCCGCTCTGCCTGCAGCAACTCACCCACATTCCAGGGCGCTTCACTCTCCGGCTTGCCCTCCCCCATATCAGGCTCGGCGACCTCAAACAGAGCCGACTGCTGCGAAGCAAATTCACGCCGTTTTCGCTGCCACTGCTCGAGCGATTCACCAAGCGTCATTAATGCCGCGTGCGGATTCGCTATCTGACCTTTCATCGCACCGGCTTTAATCAAAGCCTCAAGGATGCGTTTATTGAGTGTGCGGGCAGGGACCCGAAGTACCAGGTCCTCAAGGGAGGAATAGGCGCCATTTGCCTCGCGCTCTTTTACCACTTCGCGAATTGCCGCTTCACCGACCCCCTTGATCGCACCAAGGCCGAACCGGATCGCCTTTTGCTCCGGTCTGAACTCCCAATCGGATGCATTGATATCGGGACAAAGCATATCAATCCCCATATTCCGGCAATCGGTGGTCAGAGCCGCAATCTTGTCGCTGTTGCCCATGTCGCAGGACATGGTGGCCGACATGAATGCCTGTGGAAAATGAGTCTTCAGATAGGCCGTCTGATAGGAAATAAGTGCGTAGGCGGCGGAATGCGATTTATTAAATCCGTAACCGGCGAATTTTTCCATGAGGTCGAAAATCTGTTCGGCGCGCTCTGCCTGCACCTTGTGCTTATCCGCACCCTGCATGAATATCTGGCGCTGCTTGGCCATTTCTTCCGGCTTTTTCTTGCCCATGGCGCGCCGGAGCATGTCAGCCTGACCAAGCGTATAGCCGGCCAGCACCTTGGCAATCTGCATCACCTGTTCCTGATACAGGATCACACCATTCGTTTCCTGCAGGATGGGCTTGAGTTGCGGCACCTGATAGACGATTTCCTTGCGGCCGTGTTTACACTCGATAAACGTATCCACCATGCCGGATTCCAGCGGGCCGGGACGATACAGCGCCACCAGCGCAATAATATCTTCAAAACAATCCGGCTTCAGGCGCGTAAGCAGATCGCGCATGCCTTGCGATTCCACCTGGAATACAGCACCCGTCTGGCCGCGCTGCAGCAGCTTGAAGGTTTCCGGGTCATGCATGGGAATCGCATGAATATCAAAGCCCTCGGCTTCCGGGCCACTTTCATATTGCTGGATAAATTTACACGCCAAATCAATCACGGTCAGGGTTTTGAGGCCAAGAAAATCGAACTTGATCAGGCCGGTCTTTTCAACATTGACCATATCCCACTGCACAACCTTGCCTTCTTCACCGGTCACCTTGAACAGAGGTGCTGTCTCGGACAGGTTCTCGCGGCTGATAATCACGCCCGCCGCATGCTTGCCGGCATTGCGATGCCTACCTTCCAGCCTCCTGGCCAGCTCGAACAGGCGGGCTACTTCCGTATCCTCATCCAGCATCTTCGCCAGCTTCGGCTCTTCCACGAGCGCCTTATCCAGTGTCATCTTCAGATCGTTCGGAATCAGCTTGGCAATGGTATTCACCTTGACCAGATCCATGCCGAGAACGCGCCCGACATCGCGCACCACAGCCTTTGCCTTCATCGAGCCGAAGGTAATAATCTGCGACACCTTGTCATCACCATACTTGCCGGTGACATAGCGGATCACCTCTTCGCGGCGACTCATGCAGAAATCAATATCGAAATCGGGCATGGATACGCGCTCGGGATTCAGGAAGCGTTCGAACAGCAGTCCGTATTTAATAGGGTCAAGGTCGGTAATCTTCAGGCAATAGGCGACAAGCGAGCCCGCACCTGAGCCACGCCCCGGCCCCACGGGAATGCCGTGATTTTTGGCCCACAGGATGAAGTCGGATACGATCAGGAAGTAACCCGGAAACCCCATTTCCTCGATAACATTCAGCTCGAATTCGAGTCGCTCATCATAAGCCTGCCTGTCCGCATCCGGGCTGCCGTGCAGGATTGCCGGCCAGCGGTCATCCAGACCATCCCGGGCCTGCTGGCGCATGTAGGTTTTGATGTCGCTGTCATCCGGTGTTTTGAAATCCGGCAGCTGGTAATTGCCGAACTGCAGATCCACATTGCAACGATTGGCAATGTGGATGGTGTTTTCCAGAGCCTCCGGAATATCGGCAAACAACTCGCGCATCTCGGCATACGGCTTGAGATAATATTCAGGGGTAAAATTACCCGACACATCGTCATTCAGCGTCCGGTTCTGTTGCAAGGCCAATACAGCCTCAAATGCCTGGAAATCCTCACGCTCAAGAAAGTGTGCGTTGTTGGAGGCGACAAGCGGAATATCAAGCTCGTGCGCCAGTGTGATGCATTGCCTGTTCATCTCTTCCTGACCCGCAAAGCCGTGGCGCTGTAATTCAATGAAGAAGCAGTGCTCCTGAAACATCGACTTGTAGGCCAGTGCAGCCTCTCTCGCAGCCGCACGCTCGCCGCGTTGCAGATGTTGCTCGATTTCCCCATTCCAGCCTGAAGAAAGTGCGATCAATCCTTCGGAATGCTCAGCCAGCAGTTTCTTGTCGATACGCGGCTTGTAATAGAAGCCTTCCAGATAGCTTGTGGAAATCAGCTTCAGCAGGTTTTGCCAGCCATGGTTGTTGCGCGCCAGGAGCACAATCTGCGCAAAGCGTGGACCGCGCGGACCATCAGATACCCGCTTGCTGATGTCATCACACAAATACATCTCGCAGCCCATGATCGGTTTGATGCCCATTCTCATAGCCTTGATATAAAACTCGATAGCCCCGAAAAGATTTCCATAATCGGTCAAGGCGACTGCCGGCTGCCGCAGTTCCGCCACTTTATCGAGCATGCCGCCAACAGGCGTTGTTGCAGCCAGCAAGGAAAAATCGGAATGGGTATGCAGATGGGCAAACGGAGCAAAACGCATGCCGCGAGCATAGCCGGAGTTGCGCCTGCTTGCACCCATCAACCCCCGCATCCATCCGGTAGCGATTCCAGTCGCCAGAGGCAATGAAGAAAGCCTGTGGCATCATATCGCTGCAGTTGCTAGGCTTCGCGTTCAAGTTAAATTATGTGTGAGGTAACCTCCGATGGCTTTTGTTGTCACCCAGCTTTGCAAGGATTGCGTTGATACCGCCTGTGTTGCGGTCTGCCCGGTAGATTGCTTCTACCAACCCAAGGAAATTTCCGCAGACACCCCGAATATGCTTTATATTTCTCCGGAAGAATGTATTGATTGCGCTGTATGTGAGCCGGAATGCCCGTGGGAAGCCATTTTCCCGGAAGAGGATGTGCCGGAAGTCTTTGCATCCGATATTGTGCTGAATGAAGCGTGCGATTCCGAGCGCGATGCTTTCGAGCTCGCCGAGGTCAAGGATCATACGCCACCTTCCGCTGAGGAAGTGGCTGCCAACAAGGCCAAGTACGGCCTGTAAGACCTGGCCCGCAAATCAGGCGCATGCATGGCAGAGCCCATGCATGCGCTTTTTTGTCTTCTGCCTTTAAGCGTCCCCATTGCCATGAACCCTGTCCCGACTAAAAGCGATCCCCTACCTGCCCTTGTCGGTATGAGCCATGCCCGCATGCTTGAGCTCTGCCGTCAGGCGGGTGCGAAGGACGTGCATGCAGACAATCTGCGCGCAGCCATCTACCGTCATGGCAATACGGATATCGACAGCATTCCGGAACTCCCCGCTCAACTGCGTCAATACATCCGGCAACACACGAGCGGCTTTTCCCCTGCCTGCACTGCCAGCCAGCAAAGCAACGACGGCACTCAGAAACTGCTGCTCGGCATGGTCGACGGAAAAGAGGTTGAAACCGTTCTCATCCCAGGCAAGGGCCGCATCACCCAGTGTGTATCAACGCAGGTGGGGTGCGCCGTCGGCTGCACCTTCTGCCTGACAGCCACAGCCGGGCTTACCCGCAACCTGACAGCCGCCGAGATGGTGGCCGAGGTCATGGCCGGCCAACAACTGACCGGCCGCAATGTGCGCAATCTTGTACTTATGGGCATGGGCGAGCCCCTGCATAACTATGAACAGGTGGCCGAGTTCGTGCGCATCGTCACCGACCCCAAAGGCATGGCATTTTCGCCGCGGCGCGTGACCCTGTCCACTTCCGGCCTCATTCCCGGCATCCGGCGCATGATTGACGATGACCTGCCCTGCAATCTGGCGCTGTCGCTGAACGCCACCACCGATGAAGTGCGCTCGCGCATTATTCCGTTGAACAGGAAATACCCCATTGCCGAACTGATGGATGCCGTACGCGAATATATTGAGAGGCGCGGAGATAAGCGGGTGCTGATCGAATACGTGCTACTGGCAAGCATCAACGACAGCCTGGATGACGCACATCGATTGGTGGAGTTGCTGGATGGGCTCAACTGCACTGTCAACCTGCTGCCATTCAACCCATATCCCGGCAGCCTGTTCGAGCGCCCTGAGGATGTACAGGTCACAGCCTTTCGTAATATCCTCGTCGAAGCGAGCCTCGTAGCCGTGGTGCGCGAATCACGCGGCCGTGATATTTCCGCCGCCTGCGGCCAACTTAAAACCGAAACAAATCAACGCCGCCGTTCTCTTTAAACATCATCCCCGTACCGCCCACGATCAGCCGCCGGTTTGGTTGCAATAATTATCTTCATTTCGGCGGTGCCACAGAGCCAGCATAGAATACCTGGCACTCGCCGCCGGGAAAGTAGGATCGTGCCTTATCGTACAGGCTTTTCACCGGCCCGGAGAGGCCCTTGAGGATGCCCGGCTTTTCCACAACCGGTTTCTTGAAACTGCCATGAATTTGTTGCTGAACCCCGATGCAGCCCTCGTCGTCGATGACAGCCACAGTCACGTCATTGAACTTCTCGTTGACGAAATCGAGGCCGCCATGGAGGGCGATCCGGTTCTCATTCGTAGCCAACGCCACATCCTCCGATTGAGCCACGCCATGCTCAACATTCCACAGGGAGATGAGCTTGCGGATGTCGCTGTGCCCCCCCGAATTCTGAAAGATAGAGCCAAAGTTATATCCCTTGGTGACCACCAAACCGATAGGCCCGACGACGAAGAAGGCGGCTACATCGACGAGGTTGAAATTCTGGCTGGATTCAATCCGGGAAAGCTCCTGATCAATATCGCGGCTATTTAGCGTGAGGTTTTCGCCTTTTAGCAGGATCTGCCCCTCGAGGCCCTGCCTGATCTCGCTCATGGTTTTACCCCGCGTTGACAGGGTCGCGTAAAAGTCCATCGACCCATCCGCGACCTTATCCGGCGTCAGGGTTTTGAAGAACTCCTCAATCTGAAACTGCGGCAGGGAGTAACGGACAAGATAGTGGGGGACCTCGCCCGTAAAGTCCGCATGAATACCCCCCTCGCTTTGTGCGCCGAAGGTTGTAATCGTATCCGAATTCAAATCGAACACCCCGTTCTTCGCATTGGCCATGACCTTCAAGTCGGAGACCGTGAACTCCTTTGTCCGGATCTCCGCACAGGCGAGTTGTGCCGTGAAGGAAAGGCTCTTCATGAGGCTCTGGCTTGACCCGCCTGGATGCTGCAGATGGTGCATGTCCATGCTACAATCGACGGCTTCGAATACTCCGCCGGATTGTGCGTCCGTGTAGTGAATGGTTCCACTCGAAAAGCTAACTTTAGCGACGTTCAGGCTGGGCAATATTCCACCGGCAGTTTCCGGTGTCTCGAAATTGAATTTCCCGTCCCGGCCCCGTTCGATGGTGATACCGGGGCCATTCAATGAGATCTTCTTGATCTCGATTTTATTTTGGAACAGAGGGATAAGACCGATTCCAAGTCTGGCCGCCTTGGCGGAGGCGACCTCCGCACCCCGGTTGCGAACGTGTACGTCTTCCAGCCTGACAAACAAGCCCGGGAAGAAGCCGAGCCCAAGCCGACCGACACTGACCTCCATCTTCAAGGCTGCTGAGGCGGCCGCCTCCAAGCGGGGTTTGTAGGAATTGGCGTCCACAAAAAAATACAGGGCCGCCGCGACGAGAATGTAAAAACCAATAATGCTGGCGACGGCGAAATGGATGATTTTCTTTGCCTTGCCCATTGACCTGAGCCGGCTTAGCAGACTGCGCATGCGTAACTTTCTCCATGGAACCGGGACATGAGGATCACCTGCTAGTGTAGTCGGAATTTCTTCTTTCGGCAGTCGGCTCAACCGGCTGGGTTACTCCCATTACAGGTGGCTTCTTTCAAACATAATTGGTGGCAAGGTTGTTCCAATAATACGCAATGGGTAAATAATGGACAAATTCGATAAGGACCTCTCCATTATTTAGCTAAGTGAAAAGGATAAGGTGTTTTTTTCAGTTCGTTACTATGTCTGATTATTATCCTTGCCCATCGAATCGAATTTGTACGTGCATTCAGTTATGCTATCGAGCTAATCCAGATATCAGCCTGATAGGTTTAGGCCATCCGACGGGGACGGCTGTGCATACTCCCCTTGACGCTGATTCTCGGTTACGATTAAGGATGATTGTAAGGCAGGAGAACCATGAAAACGGTCTGTTATGATCTCACTTCTCTAAACAAAGAAAACCTTGAGTTGAAGCGTTGCCCATATTGCCATTCCGATCTTCAAACTCAGGAAATAGAGCCCTCGGCAGCTTCGCATGCATTTCATCGGGAAGCCTCCAAACCTGTTATTTCGACACATCTCACCGAGTGCAGTCAGTGCAACTGGTGGCTCGTGAGAGAGCAGCGGCTGGACCATGAATTATACGCTCCTCTGGTTGAAGATTTGATTGTCATGGAGGCATTCAAAAAAGATCCCCCCAAGCCACGTAAGGCTTTGGCCAAAGGTAGCACTGCTCCGTGGGAGCATGTATTGAGCGATACATTGTATTGGGCGAATGCCGAACCCACCCCTTCGGTCGAAGCTGTGCAATTATTTGGCACCGCTCAGATGCTTCTGCCAAACATGGGCAGAGGCTTCAAAAAAAGTCTGTTCGACAAGGTAAAAAGTCTTGCGCCTGTATTAATCCCTATCCTGATCATTATTTTGATTGGATTGATTGGCACCTTCCTCTAAATCAAAGGGCTACATTATTTAGCTCGACGGAGATAACGATGTAGGGCTCAAGATGTTCTTGATGGCCTGATGACTGTTCCAGACGGCGCATCTAGGGTCGAACGCTGCACTCATTGAATGACCGCTCTTGGCTGCGGATTCAACCTTATCAAGAAACCCTATGGGCAAAAAAATACCCCGCACGGCGAACCGGCGGGGTATTAAATACTAAAACCGCAGATGTGGATTCATCTGGTAAATAAGGCGTCCTTATTAAAAGTAGAATTTCAGGTTGGCGGTAGCAGAGCTAACATCTGAACCAACCTTCATCCATTCTGCACCTATGTGCAGCTGGTCAGAAGCCCGGAAATCAAAACCGGCACCAAAGCTCCCGCTTGTCGTCGTATCGGATATGGACGGTGTTCCTGTAGCAACAAAAAACCATCCCGGCGTCGTAATCGTAACGGTTGTTTTGGCTGTCGTGGCGCCTCCCATAGCGTAAACTCTAAACTGGTCTGTTACCGGGTACTGTAACTTGGCCAGATAGGATGCGAACCAATCGATCGTGGCATCATAGGTCAAGCCGCCAAAAGCAATTGAAGTAGTACCGGTCGTTCCCAAACGCACTTCAGCGCCAATGAAATCTCCATAGTCAAAGCCGAGGGAGCCATATCCAACGCCTACGGATTTGGTGCCAGCCCCTGGAACGGTCTTGCCTATATCAAAAAAGGCTAATCCTGCTCCGCCTCCAATATATGGCTTAAAATCTTCTGCCTGTGCGGTTTGAACCAGCCCAAATATAATTGCTGCAATAGCTATATATTTTCTCATTTTCTCCCCTTTGTTTTCAAAATGCATTTTATAGGTAAAACAGGAGAAGCCGCACGTTGAAAGCCCCCCCGATTGGCGGGGCATTAAAGTCGAAACATGCATCTGAGACAAGGTGTTCGGAGTATAATCAGAATTATTCTGATAATGGCAAGATGAATGGATTTTGTTTTCCCAAAGGTCATAAACTGCTACTCTAAACTCAGGGTGGGCTCGATCCTGAGTCATCTGTTTATACCTGAAAGCAGGCGAACAGGCTTTTCATGAATATCTTTGGGCAAAAAAATACCCCGCACGGCGAACCGGCGGGGTATTTATTAAACTAAAACCGCAGAAGCGGGATCAGCTTAGGCAGGATATACGTTCTTAGCCTGTGGGCCTTTCTGGCCGTTTTCGACTTCGAACTCAACCTTCTGTCCTTCGTCCAGACGCTTGAAACCGTCGCCCTGGATAGCTGAGAAATGAACGAATACGTCATCTCCGCCGTTGTCCTGCGCAATAAAGCCAAAGCCCTTTGCATCGTTGAACCATTTTACTGTACCTGTTGTCATCGTGTTACCTCAATCCAATTGAAAAAATGTTTTGCATGCATATTTAATGTGATTCAGCTGGAGAAAATCGAGAAGAAACTTCCGAACAATCAAACGTAAATCATCAACAACTATGTTCTGCGGAGCGCAATGTACATGGGATGAATACGCAAAGCTAGCAATATTTTATTCTGTGTGCTAAGCGCAAAAAGCAGGGCCCGGCATGGAGTGCCGGGCCCGCTCACACTTTCAGCCAGTGCTTACTGAATATCGTTGTCCGGGATAATCAGCATTTCGACCCTGCGATTCAGCTGGCGGCCCGCCTCGGTGTCATTGCTGGCACGCGGCTGATCCTCACCCATGCCTTCGGTAATAATCCGCTGTGGCGAAACCCCGTTACTGGCCAGATCGGATTTGACCGCAGTGGCGCGACGCTCGGAAAGGCCCATGTTATAAGCACTGGAACCGATACTGTCGGTATGACCAGTGATCCTGACGGTTGTGCGCGGGTAGCGGTTAAGAATATCCGAGACCTTGTCCAGCGTGCGGGTAAAGGCCGGCTTTAAAGCCGCCGAATCGTAATCGAATGATACTTCGCTGTTCATGGTAATCTTGAGGTTTTCGTTCTTCAAACGCTCAATCTCGATATTATTGGCTGCACGCTCTTCGGCCAGTTGGCGCTCAAACTCGGCCTGCTGCTTGTCCATATAATAACCAACACCCGCGCCTATTGCGCCACCGGCAGCGCCGCCAATCAGGGCGCCTCTCAGTGCGCCTCCCGAACGATCCTGCGAATAGCCAATGGCAGCGCCAGCAATCGCGCCAACGGCAGCGCCGACGCCTGCTTTCTGCTTGGTGTGCTTGTTCGGATCATCCGCACTGATACAACCGGCAAGCGAAGCCGATAACGCGGTCACCAGCAGCATCCTTGTGAGTCCTGATGATTGTTTCATGTTTACCTCCATGATGTTTGCAAACTTCATTATAAACGTTTTATCCGAATCCTGCGCAGTGAGCATTCTTGAGAATTAAATCGCAATCGCCAAGCGGCAAGTTCATACCCTGAGGTGCAACCAGTGCACCCGTCACCCGCAAACAGATCGCCCGTGGTCAGACCAGCCAGGGCGCCTCGGCATGTCGCTTCTTCTCATAGGCGCGGATGGCATCGGCATCGGTGAGTGTTAGCCCGATATCATCCAGACCGTTAAGCAGGCAATGCTTGCGGAAGGCATCAACGTCAAAAGGCAGCACCTCGCCTGAAGGTGTTGTCACCGTCTGGGCCGTCAGGTCAATACTCAATGCATATCCCTCACTGGCACCGCACTCGGTAAACAGCCTGTCCATGATCGTATCATCCAGCACGATAGGCAGAATGCCGTTCTTGAAACAGTTGTTATAGAATATATCGGCAAAGGACGGCGCAATCACACAGCGAAAACCGAAATCCAGCAGTGCCCATGGAGCATGCTCCCGGCTTGAGCCGCAACCGAAATTCTCGCGTGCGAGCAGAATGGATGCGCCCTGATAGCGAGATTGATTCAACATGAACTCGCTACGTTTGGGACGGTTCGTGCAATCCATCTCTGGCTCGCCCACATCTTCATAGCGCAACTCGTCGAACAAAAACGGGCCGTAACCGGTGCGTTTGATGCTCTTCAGGAACTGCTTGGGAATAATCGCATCGGTATCGACATTGGCACGATCCAGTGGTGCGACCAACCCTTTCAATGTTGTAAATGGCTTCATGATCGACTCCTTATCCCTTGTAGGTCCAGTTGCGAATATCGGTGAAATGGCCGGTAATGGCTGCCGCAGCTGCCATCGCAGGGCTGACCAGATGTGTGCGTCCACCTGCCCCCTGACGTCCTTCAAAATTGCGATTGCTGGTGGAGGCGCAACGCTCGCCGGCATCCAGCCGGTCCGCATTCATGGCCAGACACATTGAGCAGCCCGGATCACGCCATTCAAATCCGGCCGCGACAAATACCTTGTCCAATCCTTCCGCCTCGGCCTGTTGTTTCACCAGACCGGAGCCGGGAACCACCATCGCCAGTTTCACATTGGCTGCCACTTTATAGCCAGCCGCAACCGTCGCTGCCGCACGGAAATCCTCAATGCGCCCGTTGGTGCACGAGCCGATGAACACCTTGTCGACCTTGATCGCTTCAATGTCGGTACCGGCTTCAAGGCCCATGTATTCCAGAGCGCGGGTCCACCCCTGCTGCTGGGTTGAATCCTTGGCGTCACGCGGACTTGGTACGGCCGCCGTAACAGGCAATACCATCTCAGGACTGGTTCCCCATGAAACCTGCGGGGCAATATCGCCGGCATTCAACACGATTTCGGCATCGAACTTCGCATCAGCATCTGAATGCAGATCGCGCCATGCGGCCTCGGCCATATCCCACTTTGCACCCGATGGTGAGAACGGACGCCCTCTGACATAATCGATGGTAACATCGTCCACAGCAATCATGCCGCAGCGTGCGCCGGCCTCAATGGCCATATTGCACACACTCATGCGCCCTTCCATGGACAGCGAGCGGATGGCGGAACCGGCAAACTCGATGGCATAGCCTGTACCGCCGGCTGTACCGATTTTTCCGATAATATAGAGCACGATGTCCTTGCCGGTGATGCCGACAGGCAACTCGCCTTCCACAGCGATGCGCATCACCTTGGGCTTCTTCTGGATAAGGCACTGGGTGGCCAGTACATGCTCGACTTCAGATGTGCCGATACCCATGGCAATGGCGCCGAATGCTCCGTGCGTGGCGGTATGCGAATCACCACAGACCACCGTCATGCCGGGCAATGTTAATCCCTGCTCAGGGCCTACGACATGCACCACGCCCTGACGCATGTCGTCAAGGCCGAATTCCATGATGCCGAATTCCTTGCAGTTGGCATCCAGCGCTTCCACCTGAGTGCGTGAAACGGGATCTTCAATGCCGCGTTCACGATGGATAGTCGGCACATTATGATCCGGCGTGGCCACGGCAGCACTGGCCTTCCACGGCTTACGCCCGGCGATGCGCAGACCTTCAAAGGCCTGCGGGCTCGTCACCTCATGCACAAGATGGCGATCAATATACAGCAGCACGGAGCCATCATCATTGGCTGTCACAACGTGCTGGTCCCAGACCTTATCAAACAATGTTTTTTTCATGCTAACCTCATTTACCCTGACCAAGGGTTGGCTAAATTTATTCAACCGGCTGCGGATTATATGATTGACGGGACAATAAATAAAAGGAATTATCCTCCAATGATGATGAGTTTTTCTCATGTCTGATTCCGAAATCGGCCGCCTTCCTTCGCTCAATGCCCTGCGCGCCTTTGCCGCAGCGGGCAAGCACCTGAGCCTGACAGCGGCGGCCGCAGAGCTGTTTGTCACCCCGTCCGCCCTGTCGCACCAGATTCGCAGTCTGGAAGAAAGCCTGGGCCAGAAGCTTTTCATCCGCACGCGCAGCGGTCTGGAATTGACCCGCACAGGCCAGGGCCTGCTGCCCCCCTTATTGGCAGCCTTTCGCCAGATAGCTTCCGCCCTGGCCGAGGCTGCCCCAAAGCCACGCCCGAACACCCTCACCGTCAGCATGCTTTCCACTTTTGCCATGCGCTGGTTTATTCCGCGGCTGTTCCGTTTTCAGCAGCAGCACCCCGATATCGAGGTGCGAATTTCCACCTCGATCGAATTGGTGGATTTTGAGCATGATGATTTCGACTGTGCCATCCGCTCGGGCCGGGGCTCCTGGCCGGGAACGCATGCCATCAGGCTTTTTTCCGAACGTTTTACGGCCGTATGCAGCCCGTCGCTGCCTACCAGGGATGCACCGCTGGATCGCCCCGATGATCTTGCCAGACATACACTTCTGCATGCCAAGCTGCGCCCGGATGACTGGCACATCTGGTTGAATGCGGCGCATCTGGAAAAGCTGAGCGTCGCGCATGAACAGACGTTCGAAACGAGAAATTTTGCCATCGCAGCCGCCATACGGGGCCTTGGCGTTGCCATCATTGATCCTTTGCTCGTCGAAGAGGAATTGAAGGACGGCCGCCTGATCCAGCCTTTCCCGCAGACCATGGCGACCGAAAGCGCCTATTTCTATGTATGGTCGGACCACAGGGAGGAAAAGCCGTCGGCGGCAATCTTTCGCCAGTGGTTAATTGGCGAAGCAGCAGAGATGGATACACAGGGATTGCGCAGGACACCAGAAGCCTGTCATACCGGTGACACAAGCTGCCCTTAGCCTTGGCCCATGATTAATGTTGAATCCCTGATCGATTATCGCTTCCCCAGGCTCCGCCAGCGGGCATCGCTGATCAGCAGGCCTGTCACCTCCGCCCTGCGCATCCTGTTCCACGAGAAAGAGTTGCAGCGTTTTACCGAGCGCTATCCGCAGCAGCATGGCCTGGATTTTGTTGATCAGATGCTGGAACACTTTTCCTTCAGCTACAGCCTGAGAAGCCATGACCGCGAGCGGATTCCGCCACATGGTCGCTTGATTATTATCGCCAACCATCCCATCGGAACCCTCGACAGCGCCGTATTATTGAAACTGGTCGGAGAAATCCGGCAGGATGTGAAAGCCATGGCCAATGAGATCATGTCCGACATCAAACAACTTGAGAGCCTCACCCTGCCGGTCAACAACATGCATGGCCGCACCTCGAAAGACCAGCTTAAGGCTGTCTACCAGCATCTGGAAAACGAAGGTGCTGTGATTATTTTCCCGGCCGGGGAGGTTTCCCGCATGAGCTCCACCGGCATCAAGGACGGGCGCTGGAATCCCGGATTTCTGCGCATCGCATCGGCTACACGCTCACCGATTCTGCCTGTCTTTGTCGATGGCCGGAATTCGGCGTTTTTCTATGCACTGTCGCTTGTTGCCAGGCCATTGTCCACGTTGTGGCTGGTGCGCGAGATGTTCAAGCAGGCCAAACGCTCAGTGGCAGTAACGATCGGCGATCTTGTGCCCTACGAAAATCAACTGAAGGTCAACCTTCCGCTCAAGAGTAAGGCGAAGATGTTCCGCCGCCATCTCTACCGCATCGGCAACCGGAAGAGTCCGCTGTTTGAAACATGCACGGCCATTGCACACCCGGAAAACCGGCAAGTCCTACGCCGGGAAATCAGGGCCTGTGAATTGCTCGGCGAGACATGGGACAGCAAACAGATCTACCTGTTCGCCTACCGTCCTGACTGCGCCATCATGCGCGAAGTCGGCCGCCTGCGAGAGGTGTCGTTCAGGGCAGTTGGCGAAGGCACCGGTCTGCGCCGCGATACCGATCCTTTTGATCAGCGCTGTCATCAGATCCTTGTCTGGGACGACGAGGCGCTTGAGATCGTCGGGGCCTATCGTATGAGTGTTTCGAAAGTGGTCAGGGAAGAGCACGGACTCGACGGCATCTATACGCACAGCCTGTTTGCCATGAATGACAAGATGAACCCCATTATTGAGAACGGCCTGGAGCTGGGGCGCAGCTTTGTGCAGCCCAAATACTGGGGCAAACGCAGCCTGGATTATCTGTGGAGTGGCCTCGGGGCATATCTGCGCCGGCATGCGGACATACGCTATCTTTACGGGCCGGTGAGCATCAGCGGCTCCTACCCTCCGGCAGCCAAGGATATTCTTGTCTATTTCTTTCACCTCTACTTCGGTTCCGATAACGGCGAAGCCAGAGCCCGGCTGCCCTATTGCATTGAAGACTCCAGAAAGGCCGAACTTTCCACCCAGTTTTCCGGCACCGATTACAAGGAAGATTTCAAACATCTGAAATCCAGCCTGCGGCACGCCGGCTGCAGCGTCCCGACCCTGTACAAGCAATACAGCGAACTCTGCGAAAAGGGAGGCGTCAGCTTTATTGATTTCAATATCGACCCCGACTTTGCCAACTGCGTGGATGGGCTGGTAGTGGTTGATCTCTCGAAACTGCTTGAGGCCAAACGGCAACGCTATATCGGAGACTGAAAGACTTGCTGTCGGGCCAGTCTGCGCCCCTATAGACCAGACACTTTCTCAAGACGCCCGCAATCGCTAGTCTGCCGCTTCGTTCAGACAAGTACGGGAGGGGCAATGTCCATCAAATCGGATAAGTGGATTCGCCGCATGGCGCAGGAGCACGGCATGATCGAGCCGTTTGTGGATGGCCAGATCAAGAAAAACGAGGATGGCATCGGCATCGTATCCTATGGCCTGTCTTCCTATGGCTATGACGTACGCTGCGCTGACGAGTTCAAGATTTTCACCAACATCAACTCCGCCGTTGTTGATCCGAAAAACTTCTGCCCGACATCTTTTGTCGATATCAAATCCGATGTCTGCATCATTCCGCCAAATTCATTTGCCCTAGCGCGCACGGTCGAATACATGCGCATCCCTAGAAGCGTACTGACCATCTGCCTCGGCAAATCGACTTATGCCCGTTGCGGCATCATCGTCAACGTCACACCGCTGGAGCCGGAATGGGAGGGCCATGTCACCCTCGAATTCTCCAACACCACGCCGCTGCCCGCCAAGATTTATGCCGGCGAAGGCGTGGCCCAGTTCCTGTTCCTCGAATCCGATGAGGTCTGCGAAACCTCCTACAAGGACAAGGCTGGCAAATATCAGGGGCAGACGGGCGTTACCGTGCCGCGTCTGTAAACCATGAAACTTTCAGACATCCTGGCTACCGCCGACAAGCCCCTCTTCTCATGTGAGTTTTTCCCGCCCAGAACCGACAAAGGCGAAGAGAATCTCTGGAACTGCCTGCATGAGCTGCAGGTGGTCAACCCCGCTTACGTCTCCGTCACTTATGGCGCCGGCGGCACCACCCAGGATCGCACCAAAGGCATCGTCACCCGCATCAAGGATGAAACGGGCCTCTCGCCCGTCGCGCATCTCACCTGCGTGGGCGCCACCAAAGAGCAGCTGGCCGAACTGCTGAATGACTACCGTGCCGCTGGCATCGAAAACATCCTGGCTCTGCGCGGCGATGCACCTGAGGGGATGGATCACTTCAAAGCTGTCGCCGGCGGCTTCGCCTATGCCACGGACCTGATCGCCTTCCTGCATGAGCAGGGTGACTTTTCCATCGCCTGCGCCACCTATCCGGAAGGACATCCCGAATCTAAAGGCGGCGTTGCCGATGATATCCGCTATCTGAAGATCAAGCAGGACAATGGCGCCAGTTGCGCCATCACGCAGTACTTTTTCGACAATGACACATTCTTCCGCTTCCGCGATGCCTGCGATGCAGAGGGCATCACCCTGCCGATCATTCCCGGCATCATGCCGATTGGCAATTATGAGCAGATTGTTCGCTTTTCCTCGATGTGCGGTGCTTCGATACCTGGCTGGCTGCATGAACAGATGTCACCCATTTCGGACAACCTCGATGCCGTTGCCAATCTCGGCGTTGAACTGGCAGTCAAACAGTGCGCCGAGCTGCTTGAGGAAGGCGCCCCCGGCTTGCATATCTATACGCTGAACAAGTCGGCCGCGAGCATCGCCATCCACGACAGGATCAAAGGCTACCTCTAGCCGATGCCCGTCTGGCGCTTCCTCTCGCGCAACATGGCCGTACTCACACTGGCCGGCGCGATTGCCGCCTTTGTTTATCCGCCCGCCTTCCTGATCTTCAATGCCTATTTCCTGTGGCTGTTTGCCGCCACGATGTTTGCCCTCGGAGTGGTGCTGCATCCGGTAGAAGCCAGATCGGCGCTCAGGAAGCCTGCCAGTATTGCGCTCGGTGTGCTGACCCAGTTCACGGTCATGCCGCTGCTGGGCTTTGCCGCCGCCAGCATCGCTGTCTGGCAGGGCGTATCGCCCATGCTCGCGCTCGGCTTCATTATCGTCGGCTGTGCCCCCGGAGCCATGGCCAGCAATGTCATCACCTATCTGGCGGGTGGCGCTGTGGCTTTTTCCATTGCAATGACCATGCTCGCCACGGTGCTTTCGCCGCTGCTCACACCTTCGCTGGTGGAGCTGCTCGGCAGCGCCTTCATGGACATCCCCTTCTGGCCGATGATGCAGACGATTCTTCTCACCGTCGCCCTGCCGCTCGCACTCGGCATGGCCCTTCGCACTCGCCTCGGGTCATACCTTCCCGCCGCTGAACAGGCCGCGCCCGGCATTGCGGCCATCGCCATTATCATCATCTGCAGCTATGCCGTGGCAGCGAATCATGAACGCATCAGCGACACGCCCGCACTGGTGGTTGGACTCGTGATTCTACTCAATGCGCTGGGCTATCTGTTCGGCTGGTTTGCCGCAAAGCTGTTCCGCTTCGAGCGCAGCTATCAAATCACGCTATCCATCGAAATCGGCATGCAGAACGCAGGCCTCGGCGTGGCGCTGGCACTTAAACACTTCCAGCCGGAAACCGCCCTGCCGGGCGCCCTGTTCGCCGTCTGGTGCATCATCACCGCCGCCGGCATGACCCGCTGGTTGCATCGCAAGGATTCAGATATCCCCGCAGCCATTTAGTTCAAATGGCAGAACCCGGCCAATGCAGCCCAGCCTGCCGTAGTTATTTTAGATTAGCGGACTAGCGAACACGATAGATCGGCTGCACATCCTCGAGGCCTGTCTTGGTGACTTTCAAATCATGCAGCAGGCCATCCTTGATGCGGTAAATCCAGCCATGCACGGTCAGCTGCGAGCCCCGCTCCCAGGCATTCTGCACGATGCGGGTATGGCAGAGGTTGTTCACCTGCCGCATCACGTTGAGTTCGCATAAACGGTCCAGCTGCTGCGCCTCATCACAGGCGCTCATTTCCTTCTCGTTCATCACGTAGGTATCGCGGATGCCGCGAATCCAGCCATCGACAATATCCAGATGCTGATTCTTCATGGCTGCGCGCACGCCGCCGCAATCGTAATGCCCGGTGACAATGATGTGCTCAACGCCCAACATCTCTACGGCATACTGAACGGCCGACAACACATTCAGATCGGTGTGGTGCACCTGGTTGGCCACATTACGGTGCACAAACACCATGCCCGGCTCTAGGCCGATAATCTCGTTGGCAGGCACACGGGAATCCGAGCAGCCAATCCACATATATTTGGGGCTGGTCAGCCCGGAAAGGTGTGAGAAATAATCAGGGGCATCGGCCAGGCGCTCTTCAGCCCAGAAGCGATTATTTTCAAGCAGATTTTCAGGGTTACACATAAGGCAGTAATTTACGTGTTAGGAGCCAACTTAGCCAGTCTACACTTTGCTTCCGGGAATTTCGTGAGCGTGCATTCGCCGCATTAAAATCGAGCTGCTCAATGATGGCGAGCACGCTTGCTGAAAATTACGTTGACAACCACCATATAATGATAATGATTATCATTCTCTACAGATCAACAAGGAAGACCAAATGCATTTGCCAACCGCCTGCAACCGCCCATGCCTTCATCTCATGGCAACAATCATCCTCACCCTGTCGATGGTGTTCTTCTGCCTGCCGCAGCAAGGATGGGCCACCAAGGTATATTCACCCATCGTCAGTGGAGGGGAACTGGAGCTGGAATTCCAGAACGATTTCATTCTCGATGCTGACCCGGTGAAGAACGGCACCAGCAAACATCAGCTGGAGCTGGCTTATGCCGTTACCGACCGCTGGCAGATGGGTCTGTACGGTGTGTTTGAAAAGAAACCCGGGCAATCCTTGTCCTATACGCAAACAAAATGGGCGAATGTCTTTCAGGTGTTTGAGCAGGGTGAACACTGGGTCGATACCGGCCTTTACCTGGAGTACATCAAGCCGGCTGCAGCCCAGCAAAAGCCAGACGTTCTCGAATGCAAGCTCCTTCTGGAAACACCCGTTGGAGCTTCTGTCCATACACTAAATATCATCGTGGTTAAGCCGCTTGGCCAGACCACACAGGGAACAACCTGGGAGTATGCCTGGCGCAGCCTATGGAAAATAAATCCCGATTTTCAGCCTGCAATTGAAGCATACGGAGCGATGGGAAGGATTGGCACTATCTCAACACCAAGCGGGCAAAACCATCTGTTGGGCCCCGTGATTCGAGGCAAGATGTTTGACGATTTCAAATACGATGTGGGCTATTTATTCGGCCTGACTAAGGGAAGTGTTAATGGCCTCATCAAGCTAAACTTTGATTACGAATTTTAATCCCCGGCAAAGAGGCGGAACAATTAATGGGATGCTGGTTTCCTGGCATCCGGCCAAAAATCAGCGTTCCGCGATTGGCACATAATGTTTTCCATGCTCACCAATATAGATTTGCGACGGGCGATAGATGCGGCCATGTCCGAGCTGCTCCTTCCAGTGCGCCAGCCAGCCCGATACACGGGCAACAGCAAAGATCGGGGTAAACAGATCGGTCGGGATGCCAAGCTTGCGGTAAACAATGCCGGAATAGAAATCCACATTCGGGCACACGCCCTTCTTTCCAAGTGTACCGGCAGAAAGCTCCTCGATCCGGCTGGCAATTTCATAGGTCGGGTCTTCACCCATTTTTTCAGTCAATTGCACATATAATTTCTGCAACAGCGTGGCGCGCGGATCCTTGGTTTTATACACGCGGTGGCCAAGGCCGGAAATTTTGCCCTTGTTCTGCACCTTACTGTTCAGATACGCCTCAACCTTATCCACTGAGCCGATTTCATCGAGCATCTGCAACACATCCTCATTCGCCCCGCCATGCAGCGGGCCGGCCAATGTGCCGATAGCAGCACTGATCGATGTATAGGGATCGGCATGGGTGGAAGCGGTTACCAGTGCCGAGAAGGTGCTTGCATTCATGGTGTGCTCGGCGTGCACGATCAGTGCCACGTCGATAATGCGCTCGGTCAGTGCATAGGGCTCCTCGCCCGTCAGCATATAATAGAAATTGGCAGCATGACCCAGATCATCACGCGGAGAAATCGGATCGTCGCCATGCCGCATGCGTGCATGGGCCGCAACCAGTGTCGGCATCTTGGCAATCAGATTGACGCATACCTGATGGACGCTCTTCGGATCGAGCTTGCCCTCAAGGGTTGTCGGAAAAGGATAAAACATTCCCAGAGCCGCAACCGTTGCCTGCAACGAATCCATCGGATGCGCCGATTCGGGAAAACATTTCATCATGTCTCGGATACGAAACTTGATGCGCCGATGCAGTCTCAGCTCGGCATCAAAAGCTTTCAATTCGTCAGCACTTGGAAGATGGCCGTATAGCAGCAGATAGGAGGTTTCCTCGAACGACGATTTTTCGGCCAGTTCCTCGATATCAATGCCACGGTACTCCAGATGGCCGATCTTCCCGTCGACATAGGAAACCGACGATTCCGCGACCGGGATACCGGCAAGGCCGGGTGAGTAGCATTTGATCTCTGAAGTGTCTTTGCCTTCCGCCATGTTCCTGACTCCCATTCCCAGACCCTCAGTTACTGCTGCTGAGGCTGTTCGGGGAGGATAACAAATTCATTCGGTCCTGAAAAACTTCGCGTATCGGGCATCTGAAAATCGGGCCTGTAACCCGGTTCACTTAGAAGGCTTGGTGTCCATATCGATATAGCGGTTTGTAGCCCATAGATTCTTCGATTCCGGATGCAGGATCTGGCGCTCCGACGACATCCGGCTGAGCTTCAGGATCGCCTTGATCAACCATGGCCTTGCCTGCATAAACGGCTCGAAACGATGTCTTGGCATACGCAGCAACCGGCTCGGCGTTCCGGCCACAACACGGTACGGCGAGGCAAACCCTCGCAGCAGACCACCCAGATGGAATATATCGCCCGGATGCATTGAGGAGAGCAGTTCCTCACTCCCGTCCCTCCTGCGTTTGATCAGCAGCATTGTTCCTGATTGCACCATGAAAGCATTCGGATCTTCCACGCCCTGCTCAATAAGGATTTGCCCGGCATGCATCGATGTATTCTCGAAGCACATGGTCACCCGCCGGCGATCCACATCATTAAACAGCTTGAACAGATCATGCTGGGAAAGAATCCTCAAGACCAGGCGATGCCTGAACAAATGTTCGAGCATCGGCCGCAGGGTTTCATCCTCTGACAACAAGGTTTCGATGCGCTCATATGGCAGTTCCAGCAGCACTACATTTGTTGCACAGCATAGTGTTGCTGCCCGACGCATGCCGGTGAAATAGGCCAGCTCGCCCAGCATGCACGGACGCTTTTCGCTGCCTGTAATCGTGCGCACGCTTTCGCCGGGCACCAGCACATCGACTTCGCCGCTTACCAGCAACCACATGTGCCCGGCAGGATCTCCCAATGAACAGAGTTTCTCGCCGGCCTTAAAGCTGCGCTCATAGGCATGATCAAACAGCCGCCCGATCAGCCGGGCCTCGCTTTCATCGCGCACCGAATCAACGACCCTGGCGCTCATATCCTGTTCACTCTCGGCCATCATCTCACGCATGCGAACCATGCTCTCTTCAACCAGGGCTGCTTCCTCATCGGGCGTGGCATTGTAGTGTTCCATCAGGGATTTATAGGCATCCATGGCCTCGGAGTAATCGCCGGTGCGCTCACACGAATAGGCATAATGCAGCTGCACCTCACGATCCCTGCGCCATATCGGAGACTGCCACATCTGGGCATACAGGCGGCGAGCTGTTTCGAAATCACTGGCTGCGGATGCAGCACGGGCCTGCCTGAAAATCTCGTTGTAATCGACAGCCATGCCCTACACTTCTCCCCGTTTCGTGTCGGCGAAGGCAAGCTTCCTGTCTGCCGACCACAGATAATCATCTGCCGGATGCATGACCTGCAAATGAGCCGGTTTCCGGCTGAACTGTAGTATAGCAGGAACAATCCATGGTCGCCGAAGGGCGAAAGGCTCGAAAACTTCGCGATGCAAATGTAACACCTGCACAGGCGTTGCGCATACAATCCGGTAGGGGCAGACAAAGTCATGCAACAACCCGCCCAGATTCACAATTTCCCCCGGCAAGACACTGGTAACAAGCTCCCCTGTGTCTGTTTCAAACTGACCATTGCGGGAGTCATCCCCTGAATGCATGTAAAAAAGGCACCCTGTCTGCAGCATGTATGCACCATCATGCTTATCCCCTACATCCATCAACACATGCCCGGGCTCATATGATTCAAGTTCAAAAGCATCTACCAGCCGCCTGCGATCAATATCATTGATGCGGTTGAAAATGGCATGCTGGGAGAGTACGGGCATCACCCATCGATCGAGAATCAGACTCTCCAGTCCTTCCGCAAAGGCTTTGTCATGCATGCAACGGTTATAGATATCCGTGCTGCGGATCTCGACAACACCTATATCATTGTCGGCAATCAGGGTTGCCAGCCGCCGCTGCCGGGTGAACACCCCGATTTCGCCAACCAGTATCATCGCCTTTTCTTTCGCATGCAGATAATCGTGCTCATCATAATCCGGCAGGATCACGCGCAGGCTGCCATACTGCAAAAGCCAGAGTGCATCGGGCGGATCACCAACCTGACAAAGGACTTCCTCTTTTTGCATCTGCCGGATTCGGCCCATACCCCACAAGGCATCGGTCAACTCCTGCTCGGATAATGGCTGCCAGGATTCATCGTCACCCGGCGGATTTTCAGATGCGGGCGCAGCTTCCTTTGCACTCTGAAGTTGCTCCATAACCGTCGACAGCGCATCGGCCGCTGAGGTTTCCCCCAGATCCCGGTACTGCTGCATGACCTGCTGATAAACACGCACGGCCTCTTCCGTATCGCCGCATTTCTGGGCGCACCACGCATAACGCAGGCGAAGATCGAGATTCCCGGCATTCTCAGGCAGCGCAAGAGCCTGGGTATATAAATCGAGAGCTTGGTCATATTCCTCGCGGAATACGGCCTTGCGAGCACTCCTGAGGAGAGAGCCGCCCATCAGCCTCTTGCTCCCCGGCCTAATGGATGACTGCGGTTGACTGCATCATGCAATCTCGCCCGTGTAACATGGGTATAAATCTCCGTCGTGGTCACATGCGCATGTCCAAGGAGCATCTGAACGGCTCGCAAATCGGCACCATGATTCAGCAGATGTGTAGCAAAGGCATGGCGCATTGTGTGCGGCGACGGAAGCGGTGAAATGCCCTTGCTGCCTGCATACATCCTGATGCGCAGCCAGAAATTCTGCCGACTCATGGACTTGCCTGCGCGTCCAGCAAAAAGGAATGGGCTGGCAGGCTTTACCGGGCGCACAAGCAGCCAATCCATCAGCCAGCGGCCAGCCTCTTCGCCATAGGGAACTAGTCGCTCCTTGTTGCCTTTGCCGATCACCCGAATCAGACCGGCAGCACGATCTACCTGGCCTAGGGTAAGCCCCACCAGTTCACTGACGCGCATGCCTGTCGCGTAAAGCAACTCGAGCATGCAGCGGTCGCGAATGCCCGTTGGCTTTGTTGTATCAGGTGCATCAAGCAGCGCCTCCACGTCACTCTCGCTGAGCAGTTTCGGCAATGGTCGGCTTTTCCTCAGCTTTGGCAGGTGCCGGGCCGGATGGTCCTCACGTATTCCCTGATCCTGCAAAAAGGTGAACCATGTCGACAGCGCACTTCGCCGCCGTTGAATCGTGCTTTCCTTCAGCCCTTGCCGGCGCAACAGGCTCAGATAAAGCAACACAGCCTGTGTATCAGCAGACATCAGAGTCTCGCCGTGCTTCTGCAATGTCTGCTCAGCATGCAGCAAATCGGAGTGGTAAGAGCTGGTCGTTCTTGGTGACCAGCCACGCAACATGGCCAGGCGCTGCAGCAGCCCGCTAATCGCCTCTTCCCCTGCATGCACATGCAACCCCTCTGAATCAAGCATCGGCTGAGTATAATGTGAACAGGAACAGATGACTAACCGGTTGATATATCATCGCTCCCGCCCCAACAAGCTGATAGGCTCGCCTGCATCGGAATACACCGTTACAGTTGACTTGTTATCAACAAGAAAAAAGCCCGCTACCACAGGGGATAACGGGCTTTAACAAAGGTAGAAGACTACACTTAAAACTGTAGCCAGCTACGATATGGTACCGAGGACTGGAGTCGAACCAGCACTTCCGTGAGGAAACTGGCACCTGAAGCCAGCGCGTCTACCAATTCCGCCACCTCGGCAAAACCTCCGCAGCACCGCTGCAAGAGGCGCGCAATAATAGAATGGAGCACCACAGTGTCAAGAAAGAAGAAAGCATCCGTAGCAAACAAAAATGCAAGGCCCGATAAAGCCAAGAGCCGGGATAAGCACCGCTCCCATAACGACAGAAAATCGAACGACCAACCGGCAGCCGAAGGATCAGTCTGGAGCAGGGTTAAGCCAAAAAGCCGGCCCGACTCTGAGCGACCATCACCCAGGCGTGATGCGGATGCCGGGAACCGTCGCCCTCCCCGCCCCGGACGGGACAGGATGCGCAGCAGGCAGGGACAGGCGGCAGGTAAAGGCGGCCAGACATGGGTCGGGCGGGTATCAGCTCATCCCGATGGCTTCGGCTTTGTGGATGTGCAGGGGCTGGAAAAGGGTATATTCCTGCCGCATGAGGAAATGCGCAACGTCATGCATGGTGACACTGTTGAAGTTCGCAGCGTACAGCGCCGTGGGCGCGAGTCCGGTGAAGTCGTGCGCGTTGTCGAGCAGGCGCCGAGCATCTTCGTCGGCGAATTCAAGTTGCAGGGAGGCTCGGGTATCGTGCAGCCACGCTCCCGCAAGATGCCTCAAAACATTGTCATATCGAGCCCCGACAGCGGCAACGCCAGAGACGGCGACTGGGTGCAGGTGGAAATCAAGCGCGGCAGTCATCCTCTGCGCGGCCGTGTTGTCAGTGTTCTCGGCAATGAGTTCACGCCAGCCGGTCTGATTGATCTGGTGGTTGCAGAATTGCAGCTTCCCCATGAGTTTCCTGCACTTGCCCTGGCCGAAGCAGCGCTTTATCCCGATCAGGTGCCCACGAAAGATATCAACGGCCGCAAGGACCTCACCGGACTTCCGTTTGTGACCATCGATGGCGTTGACGCCCGTGATTTCGACGATGCCATCTGTGTACTGCCTCGCGGCGAAGGTTTTGAAGCCTGGGTCGCCATTGCTGATGTGGCGCATTATGTGCATCCGAACTCGGCCCTCGACAAGGAAGCGCTTGAGCGCTCGAATTCTTTCTACTTCCCCGATCGCGTCATTCCGATGCTGCCCGAAAAATTATCCAACGGCCTTTGTTCACTCAATCCGCATCTGGCGAGACTGGCCATGGCCGTGCGCATGCGTTTTGATGCCAATGGCAAACGACATTCCATCCATCCCTATGAAGCGGTCATCCACTCCCAGGCCAGGCTTACCTATCAGCAGGCTTCCCAATGGCTGGATCAGCGTGATGCCTCCGCCATCGACAATGAATCCGCCCGCATCATGCTGGACGATGCCGCGCGCCTGTTCAGAAAGCTGCACCATCTTCGTGAACAGCGCGGCGCACTCGATCTGGATGTGCCCGAGGTACGAGCTGTTCTGCATGAGGGCAGCGTCACCGATATGACTTCATCCGACCGCAATACGGCGCATCACCTGATTGAAGAGTTGATGCTGGCAGCGAATACGGCTGTGGCTGAATACTTTGAGTCCAAGCAGTGCCCGCTGCTCTACCGCGTACATCCGGCACCGGAGAGGGAATCGATCGAAACGCTGAACGAGTTTCTGGCCCCCTTCGGCCTGTTCGTGAAAATGCCGAAGGCCAGCGATGAGGATGCCAAGGTTCGCCCTGGAGATGTACAGCGCGTGCTGGAACAGTCAGAAGGGAAACCGTTTGCACACGTGCTGCATAGGCTGGTGTTGCGTTCCATGCAACAGGCGAGATACACACCCGAAAACGACGGCCATTTCGGCCTTGCCTATACACACTACGCCCACTTCACCAGTCCGATCCGGCGTTATGCCGATCTGACTGTGCATCGCCGCCTTAAAGCTCTGCTGCAGGGAACCGACCCGGACAAGGTACAACCCGCAAAATTGCTGGCCAGCGTCGGCGAGCAGACATCTATCCAGGAACGCAAACAACAGCGTGGCGAATGGGATACGCAAGCCATGCTCGCTGCCCTCTTCCACCACAAGGATATCGGAAAGACCATGACAGCCCGCATTTCCGGTCTGACCAAGCGCCGTCTGTTCTTCGAATTGCAGGATACACTGGCAGAGGCTTCGCTGGATGTGGATTCACTGAGTGGCCTGTTTGAGCTGGATGAAAAGCAGCACCGCCTAAGCGCCCCCCGTAGCGGTCTGTCCTATGCCCTGGGCGACGAAATTGATGTCATCATTGTTGCAACCGATCCGGTGCGCGGCCTGATCAATGTTTCCCTTGCACCAGAGTCAAACAAGGAAGACCCGGAATCCTGAAAACGGGCTAAGGCTCAGTCACGCCAGAATTCAGGTACCAGCAGCACAAAGAAGGTGTAAATCTCAAGGCGGCCAAGGATCATCCCGAATATCAGCACTTCTTTGGCCATCGCCGGCATGGATTGATACGTACCGGCCGGGCCGACCTGGCCAAAACCGGGGCCGGTGTTGGTGATGCATGCTGCGGCAGATGTAAATGACGTGACAATATCCACGCCTGTAAATGCAACCAGTGTTGCAATAATGATGTAGCAGACAATGAACAGCACCGCGAATCCCCACAATGCTTCTGTCACATCGGACGAGATGCGGTGGCTTCCCATCTTCACATGGATAACGCCATGCGGATGCACAAGCCGCCTGATTTCGCGCTGCCCCTGGCGAAACAGCAGCATAATGCGGACAACCTTCATGCCTCCCGCAGTAGAACCCGAGCAGCCGCCGACAAACATGGCCATCAACAGCAGCAGTGTGATGCCTGGATGCCACAGGCTGTAGTCGCTAACGGCAAAGCCCGTGGTGGTTGCGACCGAAACCACGTTGAACACAATATCCAGCATGGGAGCGTCACCCTGTGTTCCGACCAGCAGGAACGCGAGCACCAGCAACAGGGAAATCCAGGTGATGTAAAACCTAAACTCCTCATCAAGCAAATAGGTGCGTATGGAAAAGCCGCGCAAGGCAGCCACAAAATGAAGCGTGAAGCTGATACCCGCGAGTACCATGAACATAATGGCTACAAGACGCAGAACAGGGTTGGTAAAAAAACCGAAGCTGGCATCATGGGTGGAGAATCCACCAATGGCCACCGTACACATGGCATGATTGACGGCATCGAAGATTCCCATGCCCGCCCATGCATAAGCAATCGCACAGGTTGCTGTCATGCCGAGATAAAGGTACCACAACACCTTGGCTGTTTCGGTCACTCGAGCCGTCAGCTTGTCCTTGACCGGCCCCGGGGTTTCGGCCTTGAATAGCTGCATGCCACCCACGCCGAGAAGTGGCATCACGGCCACGGCCAATACGATGATTCCCATACCGCCCAGCCACTCCTGCATGGATCGCCAGAAGAGGATCGAGTGTGGCAATTGATCAAGGCCGGTGAGCACGGTTGCCCCGGTTGTGGTCAGGCCGGAAGCTGATTCAAACAGCGCATCAACAATGGAGGGAAGCGTGCCGGTGGTCCAGAACGGAACCGCCCCCAGTATGGCCAGAATAAGCCAGGCCAATGCTACAATCAGGAAGCCATCCCGGTGACTCAACTGCTTGGGGGCATGGCCGCCAAAACGAATCATCGCAGCACCCAATAACTCCACGATCAGGCCGGCCTGAAAAAAGTGAGACGCATGGCCAGCATGATAATAAAGCGCCACAAGCGCCGGCACGAGCATGCAGCCACCATACAGGACTACCAGAATACCAAGCGTCCAGATTACACCTTTGGGATGCATTCTTAAAAGAACTCTAGTCTTACTTCAAAAAGTCTCTCGACGGCAGAAACGGATGCACTTGTCGTAATAACAAGCACATGATCATGCGCCTGAATCTCTTCAGCACCCTTGGGCACGATAATTTTACCATCACGATGAATGGCGCCAATCACTGTATCTGCAGGCAATCCCAGTTCGCTCAATGGCTTGTTTAAAACCGCACTGGTTTCCAGAGCTTCTGCCTCGAGCACTTCGAGTGTGCCATCACCGAGGGAAGCCATACCGTGAATGCGCCCCTTGCGTACAAAACTCAGGATGGATGACACAGTTGTCAGACGCGGGTTGACCGTTACATCCAACCCGATCTGCTTGACCAGCTTGGAATACACAGCCCGGTTCACCAACGTAACAACATGAGGAACACCATAGCGCTTGGCAATCAGGCTGCTCAGAATATTGGTCTCATCATCATTCGTCAGCGCCAGGAAATCATCCATCTTGTCGATGTTTTCTTCCTCCAGAAGCTTCTGGTCAAGCGCATCCCCCTGAATTACAACCACATCACTCAGCTTGTCCGACAGCCAGTCAGCACGGTGGACATTATGCTCAATCAGCTTGACCCTGGCATCCGCCTTTTCCAGCTCCTTGGCAACAATGAAGCCGATATGGCCGCCTCCTACCATCATAATATTTCTGCCCTTGGTCGACTCCGATTTCAGTTCCATCATCGCCATCGCAGCCGCAAGATTTTCATGCGCCACAGCCATATAGAAATGATCCTGCGCCAACAGCACGGCATCTCCCTTGGGGACGCGCCAGACTCCGTTATGCTCATGCGCCACAACGTAAACGGGAAGATCACCCATCACTTCCGGCAATTCTGTCAGAGAGAGCCCTGCCAGCTTGCTTTTCGGCCTGACCACAAACTCGACGAGCTGCAGGGAACCACCAAAAAAATCCCTCGCATCAATCGCGCTGGATACATTCAGCCTCCCCATAACCACCTTCGCTGCCTCCCCTTCCGGCGAAATCATCACATCGATAGGCAAATCATCACGTCCAAAAAGTTCCGGATGATCGATATAGCCCGATTCACGTACGCGGGCCAGTTTGGTTGGAATCTTATAAAGTGAATGCGCCACCTGACAGGCAAGCATATTAATTTCATCATTGGTGGTGACCGCGATCAGAAGATCCGCATTCGCAGCTCCGGCCTGTTCAAGCACGCTGGGATGTGATGCCTTGCCACATACAGTACGCACATCCATGGCATCAGAAATAACCTGAAGCCTCTCTTCGTCCTGATCAACGACCGCCACATTATTGCCCTCGGTCGCCAAGCGGCGGGCAATGTGAAAACCAACCTCGCCAGCCCCCAGAATCAATACATTCATGTCGACTCCTTGTCAGGCTGCACCAGCCCGAAAGCCTTGATTTTGCGATGCAACTGACTTCTTTCCATGCCGATTTCTGCTGCAGTTCGGCTGACATTCCAGTCATTCTCTTCCAGATGATGCACGATGAACTGCTTTTCAAAAGACTCGCGCGCACTGTGGAAGTTTTCTGTTTCCAGTTCTTGATCATTCAAGCCGCCATGCATGCTTTCAGCCATGGGCGCTCGGGCCAATCCATCCTGATCAGGCGGTAGCATATTATCAGGAGTGATAGCCTCGCCAGACATCAGGATATGGCATCGCTCGATATAGTTGCGTAATTCCCTGACATTCCCCGGCCAAGGGTACTTCTGCAATGCCTCGATCGACGTGTCGGAAAAGCTCAACGGCTCACCGCCAATGGATTGAGCCTGTTCATCGGCCAGCGTGCGAACAAGTAACGGCAAGTCATCCACTCTCTCTCGCAACGCGGGCATGCGGATGGACACAACATTCATCCGATAATAGAAATCCTCACGCAGCACCTCATCCTTGAGCGCCTGCTCAAGATCATGAGCGCTGCCAGCAATCAGGCGAACATCGGCTGGAAACAGTGCCGGATTGCCAAGCCGCTGTACGCATCGTTCCTGCATGGCCCTGAGAATCTTTGCCTGAACACTGAGGCCCAATTCAGTCAGCTCATCAAAGAACAGAGTTCCATGGTGCGCCGATTCAAAGCGTCCTCGCTGAGCATGCAAGGCACCAGAAAACGCCCCTTTTTCATGTCCGAACAATTCCGAATCCATATGTTTTTCAGGAACACTGGCAGTATTCACCTCAACAAAAGGACCATCCTTGCGTCTTGACGCCTGATGCAGAATCCTGGCCGCAACCGCCTTGCCCGTACCGTGTTCACCCACGATCAGCACCGGGGAATCGGTTTGCGCCACGCGCCGGATCAGCTGTTTCACTTCACGGATAGCCGCACTATCACCCAATAATTCCTGCCTGCTCTGATGTATCATATCCGGTCGCTTAAGATCAGCATTTTCATGGGCAAGCCGTCGCTTTTCCACAGCATTGCGCGCAATAACCATCAGGCGATCAAATGAAAGTGGCTTCTCAACAAAATCAAATGCACCCTTGCGGGTCGCTTTAACGGCTGTATCAATGGTGGCATGCCCGGACATCATGATCACCGGCAAGTCGGCATCCTGCTGCAACATACGACTCAGCGTTTCCAGGCCATCGATACCAGGCATCCAGATATCGAGCAGAACACAATCGACAGACTGCTTGCGCAACCTGGCCATCGCCTCCTCGCCGGAAGCGGCACAGACAACGAGGTAACCCTCATCCTCAAACAGCCCCTGCAGCGACTCCCTGATCGGCTGTTCATCATCAACAATCATGATGCGCGATGTCATTCTTCCTCCGTTCCGGTGGCTGCCGACGGCAGGCACAAACAGAAATGTGTTGGGGCTATTGCCGAAACAAGGGTCAGTTCGCCACCATGATCCTCGGCAATACGCCGGGCTATCGCAAGACCAAGCCCCGAACCCGTGGCCTTGGTAGAGTAATAGGACTCGAACACATGCTCTGCTGCCTCGGTATCAATGCCTGTGCCCTCATCTTCGACATGCAATTCAACCCTGTCAGAGCCATCTCTCATGTATAGCCGGACATGCTGATGTGCACTCGTCGCAGCAACTGCATTATCGAGCAAATTAATCAAAATCTGGCGGATCTGATCAGGATCGCAGAAACATTCAGCCGCTTCATCTACATCTTCAACGTTAACCTGAGGGTAAGTACTAAACAGGTCCTTCATTTCCCGTAGCAGCGAAGCCACTTTGATCGAACGTAATTTCGGCTGCGGCATGCGAGCCAAGGTCGTAAAATCGGCAATCAGCCGCTGCAGGCGCTCAACCTGCCCGATAATGGCCTGTGTGCACGTATCAAACACATCCGTGTCATCCACCTGCTTGCGAAAGCGCCTGTGCAAGCGTTCGGCTGCCAGCTTGATCGGGGTCAGCGGGTTTTTTATTTCATGGGCAAGTCGCTGTGCCACTTCAGCCCAGGCCCGGCTCCGCTGTGCTTCTGCCAGCTCGGAAATATCATCAATAACGAGAAGATACCCTGAAAACCCGGATGATCCGGCCGCGTTCAGGCTGGCGCCACGAGTCAGTACGCGTATATCACTTCCGTGGGGCAGGTTGAGTTCAAATTCGCGTTGCAAATGTTCATCATCCTGCAGGCGCAGTTCATCAAAGAAACCACCAAAAACCTGGAGATGCCCCTGACAGCTTGAGAAAAAATCTATGCCCGGCATCCATTTGTTAGATAAGTTAAGAATATTTCTTGCCGACTGATTGAGCAGGCGCAACCGCCCATCGGCATCGACCAGCATTACCCCTGCCTGCAAATTGGCAAGGAGGGTTTCAAGAACATACTGACGCTGCCGACTGCTGGCCAGCGCATCGGTGATATCCTGCTGGGCATTCTCAATAGCCTGCACATTTTGCCTTAGCCGGTCAGCCATCTTGTTAAACGAGCGTACCAGAGAACCGAGTTCGTCCTGCGGAGCCTCCGGGATAACCACTTCCAGATCGCCCTCCGTCACCCGATGCAAGGCACGGGCTAACTCCCCGATCGGTGAAGTCAGACGCCTAGCAAACAGTAATGCCACCAGTCCCGTCACCAGCATCACAATCAGGGTCACGAACAGCATGACATGCGAAAACATTTCACGAATCGACTGGCGGTTGCGCTCCAGTTGCCGGTAACTGCGATAGTCCGCCTCAACAGAACGGGCATCCTGAATAACCCCGGCGGGAAGCTTCACCTCGATGCGGAGCAGTCCTTCAACCGCGGTTGCTCCGACCAGCGGGGCATAGCCCATGGCAATTTCTCCATCTTTGCCGCTCACCAGTTCCGTAGACATACGCCCAAGACGCATCGATAACCTGGCATTCTCGGAAAGAGGTGTTTCCTGAAATGCGCTCAACTGATCGGCCTGGCTCACAGCGAGTAACCGCTCATTTATGTCAAACAGTTGCAGCTTATCCCAGCCTTCACGAATCCTGATTTCAGTCAGATGCTCATTTGCCAGTCGGAAATCAAGACGCCCCTCAACGGCCGCCAGAAATGCAGGATCACTGAGATAGTTCAGCATGCTGCGCTTTATATCGCTCTCTTCCCTGGCATAAAATCCCTGCGCCAGATTAAGGGCGCGATCCAGCAGGGTATCCACCCTCACATCAAACCAAACATCCATGCCCCGATCGACCATCTGACTTGCCGCTATCTGAATCACCATGGAAGGCACAAGCAGCATGCCAACCAGCGCAATGACCAATCTGGCACGCAGACGCGAGCCCGGCGGCGGCTCAGACCTCTCCCGCAGCAACCGGATGCCATAACGAATAAGCATCACGGACAGTCCCACCAGGAGGAACATATTCACCCAGGCCAGAAGCCCGGCATTCATGCCCCCGGCAGGCCACATAGTCACTGCAACGGTCAACATGCCGAAAGCCATCAACAAGGGAAGTAAACGCATCAACGAGATGCGTTTCATGGCAAAGAAAATTCCTGCTGCATCTGCATGGTCGACTGTCTCCAGAAATGGGACCACCAGGCCTCATCCATTTCCCCTTCATGCTTCTCAATGGAAAGTGTTAATTCATAGAGCTCGCCGGAAGTCAGCAGAGATTTATCTAGCACTGGAAAGTCGCGGATCCCGGTCAGGAAATCTATCGCATCATTCAGCGAATATGCCCGCCTGGATATGCCGCTGGCAGAATCCTCCAGCAACCAGTTACGAGCAAGTAGATCAGGGTGCACCCGGCGCACGAATGCAACCTCGGCGATGCTTTTATTAAGCCAGTAACTTCGCACCCTGGAAACCTTGATATCCCAGTTAAACTCCAACTCAATGCCGGACTTCAGGGCCAGCGCGAGTGATTCACGGTCGCCATTCCACTGGGCGGCACAATAGATAACCGGTTCATGAACCTGAATGGAAAACCCCGCCTGTTCCCCGGCGCGGGCTGCCCCCTGAAAAACACATAGCAACAGCCATGCTATCCCCAGCAGACTTACCGCATATTGCAGACGCTTCCCATATCCCTTCATCATGCGGGAGTGTAGCAGTTGAGTTTATGTTATTCGACATTTCACGGAAAAATTATACTGTGACCATGCCCTTGCGGGACCACCTATCAAATATTGTTCAATTTTTCTAATTCCGGATAGCATGGGTAAAAAGGCTGGCGCGAGGGAAGACAACCTCATCGGCCGGAAAGTATTTTCCTCCTGTACCTGCCGACAATCCACTGACCAGACCATCGATTCTGCACGTTCGAATTGGTGCTTTTATACCTGCCAGAGATTAACATCAGGCCCATGACATCAACGCTGATACACCAAGCAGATATCATCCATCCTTACACGGTTTTGGAACACGACCTGAACGGCTACGGCATCATGCATGGCGGGCGCATGCTGACGCTTTGCGATGAGATTTCGTATCTTGCGGCACACAGACATGCCGGGTGTCCATGCCTGACCCGGGCGGTTCACCAGGCACGCTTCCTTCATGGTGCACACATGGGTGAATCACTACAAATCCATGCAAAGCTTGGTTTGACGGGAAACACAAGCCTTTGGGTTTTGTCAGAAATCCGTTCAGCAGATTCATCGATATTAATTATGGATGCGATCTTCGTGTTTGCTGCAGTTAACAGACAACATCAGCCTCAATCCGTACCTCCGCTTGTCCCGAAAACCGAGCAGGACAAAGCGCTTCAACAAACACTGCAGTCGATGCGCAATCAACTGATGGCATCAAAGTGACCCGGGCTACATTAAAAATTGCCAGCTTTAATATGCAGGCCGGCATAGGCAGCCACCGGCCACGGCACTTTATTACCTATGGCTGGCGCTATCTTTTTCCGCACAAATCCAGCCATGAAAATCTGGACACCATTTCTGATGCACTGGCTCCATTCGATATCGCAGCCCTGCAGGAAGCTGATGCAGGTTCATATCGATCCAATTTCATTCATCAGCAGGAATATCTGGCTAGGCAGGCAGGATTTCACCACACCCGCTCGCTCATCACCCGTGAATTCAGCCCGATGGCCAGCATATCCATGGGAATGTTAAGTCGACTCGCCATTTCCTACACCTGTGAGCACAGGCTGCCCGCCTCCCGACACGGACGGGGAGCACTGGAAATTTCCATACCCTGGCAGGGCAAGGAGATTGCCATTATCACGACACACCTATCCTTGCAGCAACATAGTCGAATGCGTCAACTTCGTTATCTGGCCAGCCTGGTCAACAGACACCGTTCTGCCATTATCATGGGTGATTTTAATTGCGCGCCCGATTCCAGGGAAATGTCTCTGCTTCTCAACCATACACGCCTGCATTTCAGCAACACGCCATCGCCATGCACCTTTCCCAGCTGGCAACCGCGTCGGCGACTGGATCACATTCTTGCAACAGGCGATCTTGAAATAAGCAATCTGGCGACATTGCCATTGCTCTGCTCTGACCATTTGCCTATCACGGCAGAAATTAGCCTCAGGTAATAATTCAGCAGGGGCAAAAAAAGAACCCCGGCAAAAGCCGGGGCCCAATATCTGGCGCAAAACACTAGGGAGGGGAGGAGGGAATGGCGCCAGACGCGATGAACTTTACCGGCAAGAATCTGATTTCAAAATGAAGCACTCATGAAAATACATTCATTTTTCTTCATGTGTGGCGAGCCTGCAGAAAATGGCTGGGGGACAAGGATTCGAACCTTGATTGACGGAGTCAGAGTCCGCTGTCCTGCCGTTAGACGATCCCCCAATGAAATGAGGCGCGCAACATAGTTAAATTGCCCGGGGTCGTCAATCCTTTAGGCCGGCCCCTGAAACCTTCCGTTAGATCAGACTGGCGCATCATTCGACACTATTCTGGCTGTCGCAATCACTGCCCCCAATGCTCCAACAAGCGCCCCGCCACAAGCCAGAGGCAGCAATAAAACCCATGCATTCAAGTCCACCTGCAGCAGGGAAAACCAGTCCGATGTCCCCCAAACCAGGGGCCAGAGAAGAATCCATCCAAGGGCACCTGCACCAACTCCGATCAGCGCCCCTTCAAGAATAAAAGGCATGCGCACAAACCATTCCCTCGCACCGAGCAAGCGCATCAGATGAACTTCGTCCGCCCGGGCCAGCAAGGTCATACGCAATGTATTGGAAATAATAAGCGCCATCGCCAGCGCCAGCACAATAGAAGCAAACCAGGCCAGGTATCCCAGCTGCGACAACCAGTGGTGCACCTTGGCGAGGTTCACCTCCTCGTCATTGACACGGGCACCAAATCGTTCAGCGGCATCACGGATATCAGCAAACAGAAATCGGGATTCCTCTTCATCCAACGACAGCTCAAAGGTCAGCGGCAGACGACTGACCAAATCCTTGTTACTGAGTCCCACATCGCTCAACCAGCTGCGCATCCACGAAGCAGCCTCATCAGCTGAAATCCCTCTTACCTCCGTGACATGCGGGATTTCTTTGAGTGCCAGCTTCAATTCGTCACCGCGCCCGGAGTCAGCGGGCAAATATACATGGATATGAATATCCTGCTGCCAGCTGCCCACCCACTGGCCGGCAGCCTGCATGCCCAACCAGAGAACGCCCAGAGCCCACAAAGACACACAAACAATGATCAATGCAAGAAGCTGGTGAATGCCAAATGGAGGAAGATGGAATCCGCCGGGCAACCTCGGGTGCAGTTGTTCGGGGATGTCCTGCTCGCTTCTACTGTCCGCAACAACCATCAATACTCTCCTGCCAGAGATCCGGAATGGAGTTGCACAACCCTGCCCGGATGTGATTCAAGCAAATGCAGGTCATGGGTTGCCATAATCACGGTCGTTCCCTGTCGGTTCAAACCCATCAGGTAATCGAGCACACGGCGAGCTGTTTCGATATCGAGATTTCCGGTTGGCTCATCGGCCAGAATAATGGCCGGATTTGCTGTCATGGCGCGTGCAATGGCAATCCGCTGCTGCTCTCCGCCTGACAATGCTTCGGGATAAGACCACAGGCGATCTGCCAGCCCGACATATTCAAGAACCTTTCGCACCCTTGGAATAAGGCGATCCGTTTTCCATCCCTGTACTCGAAGAGGAAGGGCAACATTTTCGAAGACAGTCCTTGAAAAAAGCAATCGATGATCCTGAAAAATAATGCCCGTATGTCTACGAAGCTCACGGATACCAGCTTCCGCAGCCTCCCGCATATCCGTACCGTTCACCTTCAGCACGCCTGATGATGGTCGTATGCCACCGTAAAACATACGCAACAACGATGATTTTCCGGCCCCACTCTCGCCAGTAAGGTAGACAAACTGTCCTTGGGGAATATCCAGAGTAATGCCCGAAAGAGCTGTTTTTCCAGTTGCATATCGCAACATCACCTGCTGCATTTCAATAAGCGAATGAGGATTCGACATGCAGCACAAGTTAGCCGGGGCAGAACCCAATGTCACCATCACATCCCCGGCATAAAGATACTGGAGGTCATTCAATCACATCAGCAGAACTACTGACAAACGGACACTCAGGATACAACATACGGGCATGCGTATAGCTTGCCCCCATTGTCAGGCGGCCTATCAAATCGAGACCTCGCCGCCCGGCGCTGTATTTGTATGCCACCGCTGTGGCAGCAAGTTCAGCGCCCATGAAGAAGAGGCCAGAGCCCAGGCCGGAATCCTGACTGACGAGCAATTGTCGCTGTTTGGTGGTCTGCAGGGTAACACCACCCCATCAACGGACAGCACCCGGCCGGATCCCGATCAGCAGCCCAAAACCGGGCATAACATGGAATCGTCGGCAAACGGTGTGCCAGATACCCCTGCCTATTCCCATCAGTCTGAAGCACCTGCTGCTTTTGATGAGATCGACACTGTTACCTACCACACACTGCATTCGGCAGACGAGGAGGGTCCGAAAGCTGCCAGCAAGCGCATCTGGCCGTGGCTGGTTGGCGTACTCATCACCTCAATTATCGCCGGCTTCTGGCTGCAGAAGGACGAGTGGCTGGACAACCGCTGGTTCCGCAGCACAGCGATCAACTTCGGCATATCGCTTTCCCTGCGCGACAAAGACTGGCGCGTCATTCCTGAGAGCGTTCATGCACAGTGGATCACCCGAGATGATCGAAGCAGGGCATTGCTGATTGAGGGCCGCGTGGAAAACCTGCTGGCCAGCGATTTGCCGTCACCCAAGATTGAAATCACATTTTTTAACCAGGAGAGGCCGGATCAGATTCTCCTCAGCAGGCTGCTTGAAATCACCTTGCCGCCGGCGATGGCCACAGTCAGGCATGCGCCATTCATATTGCCTGACCGAGATATTATCCCTGTTTCCGCCCTCGGTCAGCGCGGGTTCATTTTACTTCTGGAATCTCTGCCTGCCAATACAGGTGATTTCGCCCTGACTGCCCGCGCAGGCAACCGAATCTAACACACTTATAAGCCAAGAATATCCCTGCTGTTTCGGCCAAAATCCACAATCAGGTCACGCAATTTCTGCTGTGTCGGCCCGGACAAATGGGCAGGCTCAAGGATAGCAAAATCATCGCCCCGTGAGCGGTGTTGCAATCCCTGAATGCCCTTCAACTCACTTACAAACAGATCCCTTGTTTCCGGCCCGAACCATTCCCGCCAACTCTTTAGATTCAATGAAATTCTGGCTCGCTCTGCACCGCCCCCTGCATGCAGGGCAAACAGACAAGGCATCAATATCGATCCGCTTTCACTTTGATCTGAACGTGCAACGGAACGAACTCGCAGCAGCATTGCACCGGGTTCAATTTGCAAATCACTTCCTGTTTCGGCTGGTTCTGCCAGCTGTCCTGAATCCTGCCAGTCAAACAGAAGCGCCGAAAAAAACTCGCGATGTACAGAATCGCAAGATGCATAAAACAAACTCATTGAACCCGTATCCATGACGCGAGTATAGCAGACTCAGGCAGACATTATTGTTGAATCAACACAACGGCCTGTGCCGCAATGCCTTCGCCACGGCCAGTAAACCCGAGATGTTCCGTCGTCGTTGCCTTGATATTTACGCAATCCATGGGAACCCCCAGCAGGGGGCAAAGGCATTCTCGCATGGGCAGAATGAAGGGCGCCAGCTTCGGCACCTGGGTTATCACTGTCGCATCAATATTGGCAACCCTCCAACCCAGTCCATGCAGTTGTCGCATCACATCTGCAAGCAGAAGCCTGCTGTCAGCCCCAGCATATTGTGCATCGGTATCGGGAAAATGGCGTCCTATGTCACCAAGACCGGCAGCACCCAGAAGCGCATCACATATAGCGTGGATCAGAACATCGGCATCAGAATGTCCGGCCAGGCCATGTGTGTGCGGCACTTCCACCCCGCCCAACATAAGCTTGCGCCCCTGCTCAAACGCATGCACATCAAATCCCTGTCCGATCCTGATATTCATTCATGCATCTCCAAATTTTTCTCAAGCTGTGCCCGCAGCCACTCCAGATCATCCATGCGGGTCACCTTCCGGTTCATCGAATCCCCCTGACTAATATACACAGGGAACCCGGCAGCTTCGAGCAATGAAGCATCATCCGTGTGCTGCGCAAGATGCTCGGACTCCAACTGCAGCGCTTCCTCAAACCAGGCCCGTCGCGCAACCTGAGGCGTCTGTACTGCGCGTAGGTTCCTGCGATCCGGAGTATCCAGAACTCTCCCGCTTTCATCGATGCGCTTGATGGTGTCCGCAACCTCAACTCCGGGCACAGCAGCGCCATATCGATCAGCCATATCCAGAACATCTGCCAACAATTGCGGGGAAGGCAAGGGCCGGGCTGCATCATGCACTGCAACCAGATCAATCGAATCGGGCAATGCGGCCAGGCCATGCTGCATGGAAATTGAACGGGCCGGCCCGCCGCTCACGGGCGGCAAAAGCTGGAAAGGGAAAACTTCCCCGGCGACAGCCTCGGCAAAATAATCATCTCCCTCCGCCAGCACGGGTTGCAGTACTTGAATCCGGGCTTCTTTTGCCAGTGCATGCAGGGTGTGCACAAGCAATGCCTTGCCTGCCACACGCACGTACTGTTTTGGCGTGCCGCCGCCAAAACGGCTGCCACTTCCTGCGGCCAGTAACAATACGCCCAAATTCATGCATGAGATTGTGCGTTATTCCAGATTTCGGTCAACAAAGGAATGGATTCTGCCACCCAGCCGGACACACCGAACTGACCTCGCTCTTCACATTCTGCCCGCTATCGGATATAAACCTGCCCCGTATGGATATTTTTTATCGTGCACATCAAAGAAGTCGGCAACAATATTCCGGATTGAAGGCGCGCCTGTGACATCAACGATTCTTTTCCTGTCCGCAGGGTTACTGACAGCCATCGCCGCAGCACTTATCTGGAGCGGCGTCCTTAAACAGCAAAGCAAAGAGCCCGGTCAAGGCGCTGCGCGCACAGTGGGGCTGGTTGCCGCATCCATGTTGCTGACCATCTGGGCCATGCACCTTATTGACTCTGTGACTGCCAATGGCATCAATTTCACGCTGGCCACCGGTGTTGCTCTTGCAACACTGATTGTTCAGGGGATATACCTCTTTGGCGTGATGCGCCATGGCATTCAGGGGCTCGGACTTTTCCTGTTGCCCAGCACGGCACTGCCTCTGCTGCTGATTCCTTTTCTGCCGGAAGCCCATACACCAAACTGGATTCACACATCATCTTTTCTGGAAACCAGCCACCTTCTTGTTTCCCTCATTGCCTATGCAGTGCTGACACTGGCTGCCATTCATGCGGTCATGCATATCATTCTCGACCGGGCGTTGAAGAAAAAGCGCCTGTCGCTGATGACCCAGGCCCTGCCTTCCCTGTTTGATATCGGGGACTACATGATCGCCCAGGTCAAGGTTGCCACACTCCTAATCGGCCTCAGCATCCTGACAGGTCTGGTCTGGCAATGGGTTGAGTACGCCCACTTCGCACTGTTCAGCCACAAGGTTCTGCTGGCACTATTCAGCTTTGGTGTTCTTATTTTACTGCTGATAAAACGTCGCAAGGCAAGCTGGCCAACCCGGGTTGCAAGCCGAGTAACGCTTGCTGCCTATATACTTCTTTTGCTCGCCTATTTCGGCGTCAAACTGATCACATCCCTGCTGCACTAAACCCAAACGGAGTCATTCGATAAACATGGACATAGCTGGCATTTCAATGCCTCTGGCAATGGGCCTCCTTTTTTTCCTTCTGCTGCTCTCGGCATTTTTTTCGGGCTCCGAAACGGCATTAACGCGCGCCAGCAGATCCAGATTGCGCATGGCCCGCGAACAGGGAAATCACGGTGCTAAAACTGCTGAGGCACTTCTGGAGAATCCCGAGCGAATCCTTTCCACCATTCTTCTGGGCAACAACTTCGTCAACATTGCCGCATCGGCACTGGCCACAGCCCTGTTTGTATCGAAATATGGCGATGCCGGTATCATTTATGCGACCGTTGCAATGACCATCGTAGTCCTGGTGCTGGCGGAAATCCTGCCCAAAACCATCGCGGTTGCGCATGCCGAAGTCGTTGCCTGTCGTATTGCCACACCGATGCACACAATCCAGGTGCTCTTGACACCGATTGTAGCTGCGCTGATGCTCGTTATCAGGGGCCTTAAGAGTCTGCTGCGTGTGCCCGAAAAAAACAGCTCTCCACTGACCCACCATGAACTTGCGACCATGATCGATATCAGCGCCGAGTCAGGCGTTCTGGATCAAGCCAGGGAGCAGATGCTAAGTAGTAGTCTGATGCTGCATAAGGTTGCAGTAAAAGCCCTGATGACGCCACGCAAGGATATGCGCATGCTCAATGGTTCACTGACCATCGCGCAATGCCTGGAACTTGTTACCGACTTGCCCCATTCCCGCTATCCCGTCTATCTGAAGAAGGCTGACCATCTGATTGGCATTATCCATCTGCGTGATTTGATTAAACGCAAGAACCCTGAGCAACGTTTGTGTGACGCTCTTATCTGGCGTGAACCTGCTTATGTCCCGGCCACCAAGAATGCCTTGTCCCAGATGTTCGATTTCCAGAGCAATCACCAGCACATGGCAATCGTGGTTGATGAATTTGGCGATATTGAGGGGTTGATTACCCTTGAGGATATCATTGAAGAAATCGTCGGTGAGATTCACGATGAATCGGATGAACCAGCTCCAAGTGAGATGTGGCCGCAACCGGATGGCTCGCTCGTTACCGCTGCAACCGTAGGTATCCATGATATCAACCAGGAATGCGGCGCTGATCTTCCCGAAGAGGGGGCGACCACGATTGGTGGCCTGATCATCCAGACGCTTGGCGATCTGCCGGCTGGCCGGGTGTGCATGGTTATCGGTGATATGCGAGTGGAAGTGCTAAGTATTCAGGGAGACTGGATTCGTCGTGTAAGGCTTAATCAAATCGAGGACGAATAAAAAGTACTCTTCCAACCAAAGGCCTTCATTTGATTCGGCTTTGTCAGTAACCTTCACGAATATGATTTATCGCGACTGACATTACTTCGTGCCAGTTGGATAAAAGCTCTTCGTCCGCATGAGGATCACAGGCGCCCACTGTTTCAAGCAAACATTCAAGCCAGATGTCATAGAGTTCAGGCGCGATATTCAAATTGTTTCTGCTGTGGGATTCACGAACGTCGTTAAGACACTTTATTGCACTTTGATGCTTTGTATCAACAAACAGAAAGGACATCACAATCGCATGCGCAAGGATGTCGGCCTGAGCCTCCATATCGATATGCTCAAACCTTTTGCGGATATCCTCGCTGGCTGCCATAAGGCGCTCATAAAAAGCTTCGACAAATGATTTGCCTCCTGCGCGAATGTAGCTTTTATGAACGCGCGTCGCCTTCTCGTGAATGGTCATGGATTTCAAAATACCAAATGATGGGGTTAAAGCAAGAAGATTTATGCTAATACATCATGTGGATTTTGCTGGTTTCTTGCCACTGTCAGCAATCGGTCACCTTGTTTACAAATGATTCAAACATTCCTGCACCGTCAACAAATCCTGCCAGCTTTTCTGTTTCTGGGTCGGGGAACGCAGCAGGAATGCAGGATGGTATGTAACCAAAACTGGAATTCCCTGATAATTATGCCAACGGCCACGCAGCGAACCAAGTGGCGAATCCGTTTCGAGAACCGTTTGAGCCGCAACGCGACCCAGAAGACAGATCACTTTCGGCTGCAATAATTCAAGCTGCCGTTCGAACCAGAGCTGGCATGCCTGCACTTCATCGGGTTTCGGATCGCGATTGTTCGGCGGGCGGCATTTGATGGTGTTCATGATATAGACCGACTCTCGATCAAGGCCTGTCGCAGCCAGCATTCGGTCGAGCAATTGCCCTGCTCGACCGACAAACGGTTCGCCCTGCTTATCCTCTTCCTGCCCCGGCGCCTCGCCGATAAACACCAGATCGGCGTGAGGGTTGCCCGAACCGAACACCACCTGTGTGCGCGTGTCAGCAAGGCTGCACAAGCGGCAGGTTGCCGCTTGTGCAGCAACATCATCCAGCGTCCGCGGGCAAACAGGTTGGCTGGACCCCGACGCGTGCGTTTGATGGACAGGCACTGCAGGTTGCTCCGCATGTACAGCTTCAGTCTGTGGTGCTTCGAAAGAAGAAAGGGAAACCGGCGTATGCACGCCGATCTCCCTTAGATAAAACTCAGCAAACTCCGCTCCCTGATCGTCGCGGCGTGGTGATGGCATCAGCCGAGAAGCGCGTCTACGTTGGTAGCTGATCCCAGATAAACCGGTACGCGCTGATGCAGTGCTTCAGGCTCAATATCGAGTACGGCAATGTCCTTGCTCATGGATTTTCCGCCAGCCTGATCCATGATGAAGCCCATCGGAATCGCTTCATACAACAAACGCAACTTGCCGGTTGAATTCTTGTCATCCGCCGGATACAAAAACACGCCGCCCTTAAGAATCGTCCGGTGCATATCGGCCACCATGGCACCAACATAACGCATGCCGAGACCAGTCTCCTGCTTCATGCGATCCAGATTATCGCCCATGCCATCCAGCCATTTATCCTTGTTGGACTCATTGACGGAGTAATAACCACCCTTTTCAGGGATCCGCATATCCGGATGACTCAGCTCGAATCGCGCCACTGCCGGGTTGAATGTATAGCCATTTACACCCGCGCCGACCGAGCAGACCAGCATTGTAGAAGGTCCGTACAGCACATAACCGGCGGCAATCACATTACGCCCGGATTGCAGCGTATCGGATACATGCGGGCGTTCGGAGTTCGGAGTCTTTCGCTTAACAACTGAAAAAATTGTGCCTACAGGACCATCCACATCAAGGTTCGATGAGCCATCCAGCGGGTCCACCAGCACCAGGTAGTCGGCATGGGCATATTCATCAATAACCAGAAGCTCTTCCTGCTCTTCGGAGCCAACAGCACAAACAAAACCGGTGGATCTCATTTCTTCCAGGAAAATCTCATCCGACAGCACATCCAGCATCTGTTGCTGCTCGCCCTGAACGTTTGCGCCACCCGCTTCCCCGAGCGCACCGCGAAATACTGCTCCGCGTAAAACAGCGGCAATCTCAGTGGCTGCTCGCCCAACGCCCTGAATCACCGGCATCATCGCCGGGCCGTTGGCTCCCTGTTTGGCGATATTATTTAATGTGCTTGGCATACTCTCCCCCTCCAGAACGATTTTAAGCGCCATCATACTAGCCCTAATCAGGTGCAAACACAAAAACGAAATCAGGAATTAAATCGGCCTGCTTCCTGCAAACGCCGCAACAGGCGCCCGTGAATACCATCAAAACCGCCATTGGACAAAATAAGCACCCGATCATGAGCTTGTCCCTCATCAAGGATCGCCTCTATGATGCTGTCCGCATCGGCCAGCACCTGTGCCCCGGGGCCGATATCCCTGCACACTGCTTCGGCATCCAGCACCTCAGCAGGGCTAAGGTTGCGGGCTGAAGGCGGCACGAACAACACCCGATCCGCCGCATCAAAACAACTTGGCAACTGCTGTTCGTGAATCTTGCTACGCATGGTATTGGAGCGCGGTTCGACAACCACCCACAGTCGACCTTTCTTCCCCATCGCCGCTTTCGCTGCAGTCACAACCCCTTTGATAGCTGTCGGATGATGGGCAAAATCATCATAAATTTTTATACCTCGACCTTCACCCACAAGACTCATGCGCCGACGCACTCCCTCAAAGGTCTGAAGACCTTTCCGCACATCAACCCTGGCAACGCCCATGGACACAGCTGCCGCCGCCACAGCACATGCATTAGCGACATTGTGTCTGCCAATGGTTCCCCAACTCACTTCCATAGGCGGTTCGTCACCCTCATAGATCCTGAAGCGGGAAGCATCCTCGGACAAGACCTGCCATCGCCAGTCGGCAGGCGCTCCGCCATATTCGGCAAACCTCAGTATCGGAGTCCAGCAGCCGCGCTCCAGAACCTCCGTAATATTGGCATCATCGGCATTGGCGACGATGCATCCAGTGCCCGGCACGGTACGCAACAGATGCTGGAACTGCAGCTTGATGGCTGCCAGATCGGGAAAGATATCGGCATGGTCATATTCGAGATTGTTCAGAATGAGCGTTTTCGCTCGGTAATGCAGGAACTTGGAACGCTTATCAAAAAAAGCCGTGTCATATTCATCGCCTTCGAGCACAAACGGATCACCTTCCCCAAGCCTTGCACCGCCTGAAAAGTTTTCCGGTATCCCTCCGATCAGAAAGCCTGGAGACTTCCCGGCCACTTCCAGCACATTCGCCATCATACTGGACGACGTGGTTTTGCCATGCGTTCCAGCGACCACCACGGCATGGCGGCCAGGCAGAATATTATTGCCGACAAATTCAGGCCCCGAGCAATAGGCCAGCCCGCGATCAAGGATTGCCTCAACCTCGACATTGCCGCGGCTCATGGCATTTCCGATCACGCACAAATCAGGAGACGGCTCAAGGTTGGCAGCAGTAAATGCTGCGATCTCAACACCAATGGAAGCCAGATAATCCGACATTGGAGGATAAACGCCGGCATCTGAGCCAGTCACGCGCCAGCCTGCCTCCTTGGCAAGAGCTGCGATAGCGGCCATGGCCGTACCACAAACTCCAAGAATATGCAGATGTTTCCCCATCCAGCGATTGAACCACAAAGCTTTCCGGCAACAAAGGAAAATCTCACCCCCGGCCAAGCCCGCAAGAACAATGCAGACAAGCATCCGGGCATTTGGCACCATCGCCGCATGAGCCTCCACACTTTGCCGCATCTTTTGATCGAAACCGGAGAGAACCCGACGAGCAGCATCATCTGGCTGCATGGACTGGGTGCGGATGGTCATGATTTTGAACCAATTGTGCCCGAACTCGGGCTACCAAAAGAATTAGCCGTCCGCTTCATATTCCCGCATGCCCCTTCCATGCCGGTCACTCTGAATGGCGGTTATATCATGCCGGCCTGGTATGACATTCGTCAAAGCGACCTCGGAATTGAACACGATCGTGACGGCATCCTGCAATCCACCAAAGCCATTCAGTTGCTTATTGATCAGGAACAGATGCATGGCACCCCCGCCGACCGGATCATTCTCGCCGGCTTTTCACAGGGTGGTGCCATGGCATTGTATGCCGGCCTGCGCCAGAGCAATGCGCTGGGCGGCATCATGGCTCTTTCAGCTTATCTTCTGTTGCCAGAAGAGCAGGAGCAGTTCACCGAGGAGAGTAAGTCCACATCTATATTCATGGCGCATGGCATTCATGATCCTGTCGTTCCCTATGCGCTCGGCGACACATCATGCAGAAAAATTCAGGGAATGGGCTATGCGGCGGAATGGCATAGCTATCCGATGGAGCATTCGGTTTGCCCGCAGGAGATTGTCGCCATCGGAAAATGGATTGGTCGCATCCTCTGCTTCTGACTTGGGTGCCCAGTGCAGAAAGTGCGAATCCAGCATTGCCACTCTTAATGTATAGTTTCTGATTATGGTGAAAATCAAAAACCATATCAGCCTTCCGGATGCTGAAATCGAGATTCGTTTCATCCGCGCCCAGGGGGCCGGCGGACAAAATGTGAACAAGGTTTCCACGGCTGTACATCTACGCTTTGATATCGCGGCATCGTCTTTGCCAGACACCTATAAAGAGCGCCTGCTTCAATTCAATGATCAACGCATCACAGCAGAAGGCACCATAATCATCAAGGCCCAGCGATACCGCAGCCAGGACAGAAACCGTGAAGATGCGCTGGCAAGATTGCGGGAGGTCATCCGATCCGCCAATACCATTCCCAAAAAACGCAAACCGACCCGGCAATCTCTGGCAGCAAAGAAGCGCCGACTGGAACAGAAAAGCAGAAGAGCGGAAGTTAAATCCATGCGCAAGAAAGTCGTCGATTAACTAAACTTCCGAGGTTACTTCGTCGGCATGCTGAGTTCCCTGTTCAAGCATCAGGATGACTCCAATCAATAACGCGGGTATAAGTGTATCATGCCCCCGGTCAGGAAAGCTTTTCCAGCCCCTCATATTCTTCCACTTCCACATAAACGCAGGCCGGATAGATGGGCCCGATATCAAGCAGCACCCATGTATCACCGCGCAAGCCAAGCTCAACATCAAACACATCATTTAACGCCACCATATCGATAATGGCCGATGGCAGCGCCAGCGGTCCGATCTCCGCACCCTGATTATCGAAATTCAGATACAGCGCATTTTTTTCCATGCGCAAAGCCCGTGCATGCCCCTCGACAAATCGGGAGAATTGCTTGCCCCGCACGCGCGGCGACATGCCCCCACCCGAACGAACGAAATGAAATAACACCCTTGAGAGGCGCGCCGCACGCACTGCCTCCGGAGCCACTTCGGCAAGTATTTCAAGAAACTCCTGATACTTCCCTTGCTCCCACCAGCCTCTTTCGTGCGCAAAATTGACAAAACTTCGCAGAATATCGGCATAGGCCTGAATCAGTTCCGCATCACTCGTTTCCCGCAAAACAAACCATCCCAGAAAATCACGTACGTGCTCGGAATCAAGTTCGTTCAGTGGCAGGGTTCCAAGATCGCCTGACGGCTCCACATCGCCTTCAAACAAATCCATCATGTGCTCTTCAAGGCCTTCTTCCCACTCTGCGAAATCAGGCTCGTCGCCGAAATCCATATCCTGAAATAGGTCCGAATAGTGAATCAGATATTGCCCAAGCGTTTCCAGGCACATGTCGGCCTGCACCTTGTCGCTGGATTTCAATTTTTCCTGCTGCCCGACAAAGGCATCCATCGCTTCCTGCAGCGTTATATTTATTCCCATCTTGAACGCTCCAGAGTCGTCGTGTTCGCATATCCGGCCTTGTTCAGGCTCTTCCATATTCCTGCGGGATTCTTGCCCATCAGCAGCTAGATGGCTATGTTCCCGGGCTCTGCTGTCAAGTACGGCAGTTAACACCCCATATCGGAGAGGATAAATCATGCTGATCAATGCCACCACTATTCGAGTCGGAAATATTCTTGAGGTCGACGGCGCATTGTGGCGCGTCATGAAAACCAAGCATGTAACACCGGGCAAGGGCGTGGCCTGCATGCAGGTGGAAATGCGCAACATTGAAACAGGCACCAAAACAAACAAGCGATTCAATTCAACCGAGCGCGCTGAACGCGTGACCTTGTCCCAGCGCAATATGCAATACCTCTATGCTGATGGGGATGACTATCATTTCATGGATCAGGAAACCTATGACCAGATCACCCTGAATACTGATATGGTGGAAAATGTCCTGCCTTATCTTTTGCCTGAAATGGGCGTGATTGTTGAGTTCCATGAAGAGCGTCCGCTCAACGTCCAGTTGCCGCAGACCGTTATCCTAGAAGTCGTCGAATGCGATGCCTCCATCAAGGGCCAGACCGCAACCGGTTCATACAAGCCCGGAAAACTCGAAACCGGTGCTTCGATCATGGTCCCTCCGTACCTTGAAGCTGGCACCAGGATCAAGGTGAACACTGAGAACGGTGAGTTCATCGAACGCGCCTGAAGCTGTTGCGCTGGTCTCATAAGCAGCGTGCTTCATGCCTCGAAACTGTCGCTATATCTTTGACGGCGTAAACCTGATAGCTAGCTTCGCCTGATGCTGTCATCCCTTCATTTTAGTACGGCGCTTCGTAAATTTAGCACGGCGCTTTTGCTGCTGGTTTTTCCAGCGATAGCACATGCCGAACCCATGAGCCTGAATCAGGTGGTCGAGGAGATGCTGTCCAGGCACCCTGACCTGACTATCAGTCGGGTGGATAGTGACATAGCCAGAACCGACATCCAGCGCAGCGAAGGGCTTCTGGATCCAGTTCTGACTGCCGGCATCTCAGCCTCAGAAGACACAACGCCGGCATCCAGTGCCTTTCAGGCCAGCAAAACCCAACGGGGTAAACTCTCAGGCGGCATCAGCAAGCCACTGGCTTCGGGCGGAACGTTGTCGGCGAGCGGCGCCCTCAACAGCACCAAGCAGACATTCTCCAATCCGCTTTCAGCATCCTTCACCCTTATTAACCCTGAATACAGGAATCAGCTTGATGTAAGTTACCGCCACCCGTTGTTGCGCGGAGCCGACCGGCCGGACTATCACAACGCCGTGATTGCCGCCGACGCAGGATACAAGTCTGCACAATTTGCGCAGAAAATAACCGCCCACAATTTGAGCCTGCAGGCATTGAATCTTTATTACCGCTTAGCCTCCAGTGACATCAATATCCATATTGCAGCAGAGGCGGTAAAACGGGCCAAACAACTGCTGGCCTATCAACATGCTCGGGAAAAATTCGGCCTGACTGAGGCCTCCGACAGGCTGCAAGCCGAGGCTCTGCTCGCTGCCAGACAGACATCACTGGAACAAGCCATCGCCAGCCGGGCTTCGGACCTGACGCAGCTGAACAGATTGATGCTGCGCGACGCTGCGCGGCCCATTGAAGTGAAAACCGGAAAGAGAGTAGCAGTCAGGCCCCCGAATCTAAAAGATGCCATAAAAACAAGCCGGCAAAATCGCCCTGAATTCAAAGCCATGCAAGAGCGTCTGAAGGCCGCAGAGGCCCAGCTGGAAACAGCCACGGACCAGGATCAGATGCAACTGGATCTTGTGGCCCAACTGGGTACCCGCTCACTTGATGGCAAAGCGGCCTCGGCAATCAGAAAAAGTGGCAACATCAATGATCATTTTGCATCCCTGTCGATTGAAATGAGCGATGCCCTGCACCGGAATACCGCTCATGCTGCCATACGCAAGGCTGAGCTGGCCCGCCAGCGCATTCTGGCCGAACAGACGCAACTCCTTGAAAACATCCGCGATGATCTGGCCAATATCATTACATCCATTCAGACAGGGTTGCCAACGCTAGCGGCCATGCAAGAGCAGGCGCGCATCGAAAAGCAGAAATTTCTGACTGAAATGAGAAAGTACCGGGAAGGACGATCCGATACAGCCAAACTGGTGCAGTTCGAAGGCGATCTGAGCAATGCCGAACTACAGGCCGAACTGCAACGCCTTAACCTGGAGCTAGCTGAAAGAAAACTGGCCTGGGCCAAGGGTCAATGGCCCGGCAAAGTATCCAGTGCCGTCACGACGGAGTCCGATCCATCATGAAATCAATGATCGCTTTTTTTGTACACCGCGGTGTTCTTGTTAACCTGATGTCGCTTATGCTTCTGGCTGGCGGCATCTATGCCGGCCTGCATATCCAGCGCGAAGCATTTCCAAGCGTGAATTTTGATATTGTTGTCGTCGCTGCTGGATATCCCGGCACAGCTCCCCGTGAAGTGGAACAGTTGCTGATCACACCGATCGAGCGCGAGCTCAAAAGTGTCGATGGCATCAATGTCATCCGCTCCACAGGCTTCCCCGGATCCATGCAAATGACCATTGAAGTGGATCCGAACTACAAGGATCGCTCCCGTCTCGTTTCAGATATCCAGCAGGCTATCAACCGGGCTGATTTGCCAGCTGACCTGCCGGCCGACCCCATTATCTCAGAAGTGAAGTCGGAGCAGGCCCCGATATTGACCTTCTCCATTTTCGGCGATTTCGATCCGCTTACGCTGAAACATCTGGGAAATGATATTGAAGATGATGTTCTGGATATTACAGGCGTGGCCCAGGTGCTCGTGCAGGGCGATCGCAAGGAAGAAATCCGTATCGTGCCCGATCCGGAAAAGATGCGGCAACACAGGGTTTCAACCAGTGACCTGATCACACTGATTCGCGGCTGGAATATCAATGCCCCGGGCGGCCATCTGAAAGCGCCGGACGGTCAGCGCATCATCCGCATCACCGGCGAATTCACCTCGGCGGAAGATGCTGCCAATCTGGTTTTGCGCTCGAATGAACACGGTGATGCTCTCAAGCTTGGCGATATCGCGGAGGTGACGCAGACACTGGAGCGACCTAGTCGCTATGTCGGTGCCCAGGGCGACCCGGCACTGAACATGATCGTACTGAAAAAAGGGGATGCAGATATCATCACACTGGTTGACCGGGTGCGTGAATATCTGAAATCGGTGCCCGAAAAATACGGGGCCGGTGTCAATGTGCGTATCTACAATGACATGTCCACGATCACCAGGCTACGGCTGGGTGTATTGACCCAGAATGGCGCTATCGGCCTTGCGCTTGTATTGCTGACGCTGATGCTATTCCTGCGTCCGGCCGTTGCGCTGACCACCGCATGGGGGCTGCCGATCATTTTCTTTTCCGGGCTTCTGGCGCTCTATCTGGCAGGGGTTACGCTAAACCTGCTGACCATGTTCGGCTTTATCATGGTACTCGGGCTCATGGTTGATGATGCAATTATCATCGGTGAAAATGCAACCTATCACATGGAGCGCGGCATGCCGCCCGAGGAAGCGGTGATTGCCGGCACCTATGAGCTTCTCGGGCCGGTTTCAGCCACAGTGCTGACGACAATCGTCGCTTTTCTGCCATTGATGCACATGGACGGCATTATCGGCAAATTCATCTTCTCGATTCCGGTTGTTGTCGTCACGCTGCTGCTGTTTTCCTGGTGGGAGGCAATTTTCATCCTGCCCAACCATATCCGGGATTTCGCCAACCCTGCCAAACACCCCAAGGAACGCTGGCTGTTTGTAGTGATTACCAGTGCCTATACGTGGCTGCTGGCATGGGCATTGAAGCTGCGCTACCTGACCATTATCCTCACCATCGTAGGGCTGGGTGCCGCCGGCGTGCTCGCCACACACATGAAGTTTCAGCTCTTTCCATCAGGGGCCGAGTCCACATTCTACCTGCGTGTGAGCATGCCGATTGGCACAACGCTTGAACAGATGCAGGCCAAACTGAAAGCACTTGATATTGAGGTGCGCAAACGCATTGATCCTAAGCTTATGGAAACCACCACCATGGTGGCTGGTGAAAACAGCGCTGATCAGCGCGAGGCGCTCAAGCAGATCGGCGACCGCTTCGGCTTTGAACGCGTGATTCTGATTCCGTTTACTCAGCGCCACGAGTCGGTCGCCAGCGTTATGGAAATAATCAAGAAGGAAATACCGCCGTTATTTCCGGATCTGGAAATCAGCTTTGCCATGGAACGGGCCGGACCACCGGTAGGAAGAGCGCTGCAGGTGGAACTTACCGGAACCGATGAAGCCGCCATGACCCGCACGGCACGCCGCTTGATCGACGTACTGGAAAAGATCAATGGTGCAGAAGCGATAGAGAGCGATCTTGAGCCGGGCGACCCTGAACTGCATGTGGTCATGGATCGGAAACTGGCAGCCTATGCCGGCATTGATCTGGCCACGGCAGCCACCCAAATCAGAGCCGCCTTTGATGGCGTTCGTGTTTCAACCCTGAAGCGCGGCAAGGAAGAAGTGGATGTCACCATCCGCTTTGCCGAAGCTGCCCGCCATGATCCGGCAACCCTGATGGCTCTTGAGATACCCAACCGCAGCGGCGGTCTGGTGCCGCTATCACATATTGCCAAGCTGGTGGAGCGGCCCGGTGCAACCAGCATACGTCACAAGGATGGCAACCGGGTCATCAATGTGTCGGCTGAGGTCAATCAAAAGCTGATTACCTCCAAGGAACTCAATGACAGAGTCTCAGCCCTGAAGGATCAATGGCTGGCTGACGATGCAGATCACCTGAAATACCACCTGGGCGGCGAACAGGAGCGTAGTGAAGAATCTGTCAGGGGCCTTATTTTCAGTTTTCTGTTTGCGCTCGCAGGCATCTTCGTCATTCTGGCTATTCAGTTTAACCGCATCAGTTATCCGATTCTGGTCATGCTGGCCATCCCATTCGGTGCTATCGGCATTATCGTCGGCTTTTTCCTGCACGGACAGCCCCTGTCATTCATGGCCATGATGGGCTTTGTCGCCCTGACCGGCGTGGTAGTCAACGCTTCGCTGGTCATGGCAGTGTTCATCCAGCGCCAGATTGACGATGGACACCCATGGCGTGAGGCCATCCTGGAAAGCGGCAAGCGGCGTCTTCGGGCCGTGTTGTTGACTGCGATTACTACCGTTGTCGGCCTGCTGCCGACAGCATATGGCTGGGGGGGCTTTGATCCGTTTGTCGCCCCAATGGCTCTGGCCTTGTCCTGGGGTCTTATATTTTCGACGGTCATTACTCTTTTTTCAGTACCCGCAGCACTCGGCATTGCTCTGGATGCCAAACATTTGTGCCTGCGATTGCTCGGCAGGGAAGCAGCCGTGTAAACAATTATTAATGAAGGGTTCACTCGCACATCACCCGGTGCCCCTACTGTCTGCCCTGTCTGGTGCCACCCTCCTCCCTCCCTCCCGGCATCAGGCAACTCTTATAAAGGCCCTGCGTAAGCAGGGCCTTTTGTTTTGCATTACGAATTTTATCCCTGCACCGCAACCGAAAGAAGTCATTCGCGTAAGTGCAACAGAGTGTCAATTCGGATTGCCTTGGGGTGAAGTTATAACGTCAGCCCTGCATTTAATGATGTTCGCCCTCAGCAGCCAAATCACTGGCAAAAGCCTCACGATATCTTCCGATCAGAACGATAAGACAGGCTGAATAGATAAACGTCGACAGCATAATCACACCGATCACCACTGCCTTGAACATTTCAAGATGTTCGAACGAGGCAGGGATCATCATCAGCATGACAATGGACAGACCACCCTTGATGCCGGCAAAGGTCAAAACACCCCACCAGCGGAAATTGACATTGGTCATTTTCGTCGTCTGATTCGTAATGATGGCAAACTTTCCCATCATCAAAGCCCGGATCACGGTTGTGGCAACAAACATGCCAAGGATTTCGCCCTTGTACTGCCACAACAAATCCACATTGATGATTTCAGCCATGGCGATAAACAGAATCGTGTTGGCCACCAGTGCCAGAAGCTGAATATCCTCCTTGGTACGCACATGACGCTCTCGTTCTTCTAGCGTCGCCTTGATGCTTGTTAGGGCAGCGTGAACGATGCTCTTTGAGGTCTGCGCAGCATCCGCCTCGCTCTTCAATGTCTGCTCATCAAAGCCCAACTTCTTTTCATCCGCATCGATAGCCTGCGTCATGACATGATGCACGGTGATCGTCGCAAAAATACATGCAAGAATTCCGGATAAATGCATATGCGAGTGCGCATCAAACACATTGAGCAGAGCGTAGAAATGCTCAGCCAGTTCAAAAGCGCCATACCCCGCCATCAGAATCACCATCATTTCGGCCATCCTGTTTGCAGTAGTTTTCAGGGCGAGCAAGCCAAGATAACCAATAACTACGCCGAGGGCGGCCGAGCCCAGCACAACTGTGACGCTGATCTGTGCCACATAGCCGACTGTGATCTCGCCTCCATTCAACGCATACAGGCCAACAAACACAAACACGATCAGAGCCGTGGCATCATTAAACAGGCTTTCTCCCTCAGCCAGGATCTTCAAGCGGTGTGGCAGTGTGAATTTAGAGAAGACACTAACCACGGAGACAGGATCGGTTGCAAGCACCATGGCAAACAACACAATCACTGCGGCCACAGACAAATGGTATTCCGCGAAAATGAAATCGGCAGCAAAGATCGCCACAACCACGGAAAGAGCGACAGCAACCACTGCGAGGTAAAACAGGCTCAGGCCATGTTCCTTCAAATCGCTGACCTTGAGCTCAAGGGAGTCGGAGATAAGCAGAACCGGAAGTAAAAATATCACCAGCAAAGCAAAGCTAGCCGGATCGGAAGTAAACATGGGTGTCCCGGACATAAAATGCTCAAACACGAAGGCGAGCCCGATAAGCCCCAGCGGCGAAGGCACCTTAAGTTTATCCTCCAGCTGCAGCGCCAGATATAACATACCGGCAACACTCAACAGTGTAAGAATCATGATATCTCCCCTTCCGGCTGGCTCCCGGCCTTTATTGCCCGCCGCCGACAACGACCATGACAATAAACAGGCCATACAATACTGCGTTACCCATCAGCCAGACGGGAGTCAGACGTCTGGACTTTAGCAAAAACCAAAGCCAAGCTACCCCGGCGAGTGCGAGCACAACCGATGCAACAGCATACGAGCTGTCTATATGCCAGGGCATGATCAGCATGCCGATTGCAGGAATGATAGTACCCTGAAATACCATGGCCCCAGTAATATTGCCGAATGCCAGCGTATCCCGCCGACGGCGAATCCAGAGAATGGAATTCACCTTTTCCGGCAACTCGGTTGCAACCGGGACGATCAACAGGGAAACAACAAGGGCAGCGATGCCGATCAACTCGCTCATCGACTCTGCTCCGGCAACGAATAAGCGGGCCCCCCAGACGAGGGCGATAAGTGCCAGCAATAGCTGCAGGGAAGCAATCAGGGTAGATGCAGAGAAGAGTTTTGCTCCGTAAAGATCATGTTCGGCTTCCGTACCATGCCCTTCGGTAACAAGTTTCTGACTGGCGCGGATGGTGGCCATCAGATAAAGAAAATACATGATGAACAACAATAAAGCGGCGAGTATCCGAACGTTCTGCCATGCAGGCGGAAGAAATGCCACGGCCACAGCCATCGAATAACCAACCAGAAAAAAATTAATGTCGCGTCTGAAGCCCGTCAGTTCAGGCTTGAAAGTGTCAGTCCAACCCCGCAGACGTCCTGCAAAATAGGCCATCAACCCCAGGCTTAGCGTGCCAAGCATGAACGGTGCGCCAAGGATGGCCCCCATGCCCACGGCATGATTAATTTCCACAGCGGCGCCACCGCCAAGCACGGCTACCATGGGCACAATTGTCTCCGGCATTGCTGTGCCGACTGCGGCAAATACAGAACCTGTCACGCCTTCCGAAACGCCCATTTTCTCACCGATCCATTCCAGAGCATTGGTAAACATCTGGGCTGCTAAAAAAACAACCACCAGTGCGCCCAATAACAAGAATATTGCTTCAATCACAGCGTCGCTCCTGAACGTAGAAGAATCTGAACACGGCACAACCTCACCCACCCATAAAAATCGGGCCTGCAGGCGCGCAATTAATAGGCAGCGGCGCAAGCTGACACAAAAAAAGCCGCCCGCAATGCGCGGACGGCTTTTCAACCGATCAAATGGTTACAATCTATTTATGGCTACCAGTCATATAGTCCAGCATGCCTGCATGCTCTTCGTTCATTTTGCGGACAATCCTAGCAGAACTTACCAACATATAGGTGAACAGGGCATAAACCAGCTCCTGGCTTGTTTGCATCAATTTCGAATAGCCCGACCTGCTCATCTTATAAACCACACAATCGCTGTTTGCGACAACAGAGGCACTTGCCGGTTCACCTGTCAGGAAGGTGACCTCACCAAACAAAGCTCCCTCGGTTGCTGTTGTAATTCGCTGCTGATGACCGGCTGTTTCCTTCAACACATCAGCTGAACCCCTGCGCAAGAGATACAGGAAGCCGCCGCTATCCCCTTCGGTGACAATGGTATCGCCCTTAGAGAATTCAACCCGGTCGACCACACCAACCAATTGCTGTTTTTCAGTATCACCCAGTTTGCATTTCAGAACATTCTCTTCCAACCATGCAACATCAATGGTTTTTCCTTCATCACTCACGCCCACTCCTCCTTGTTGACCCCCGCGAGTATAGCACGAGTCCCCGAATCCGGCATAATCAAGTTGCCGCCTTATGCAAGCGCAAGCGCCTCCAACTTGCAAGCAGTAACAACCTATATACTGCACTCCAGAATACTGGAGTAAATCCGGGTTTCCTGTTCCAATACGCCAATGCAATTCGAAATTTACCCAAGAGCGCTTGTTTTCCCTGCTTGCTCCCCGTGCCTGACAGGAAATGAGGCTTCAGAATGGTTGTAAAATGGCGCCAGCAGTTTGCCCTTGATCTCCCAGCAACTTCCCATGGCTGTATCTGGATCCATGCATGCTCTGTCGGAGAGGTTGCCTCCGTCGTTCCGCTGATCAGGAGCCTACGGAATGAAGGGCACCCTGTTCACCTGACAGTTGTCACTGCTACCGGATTTGCCCATGCTGAGCGCTTGCTGAATGGCACCACAATCTCCTATCTCCCGTGGGATATTCCGGGCACCATGTCTAGGCTGATCAAGAAACTTGATCCCGCATTGCTATTACTCACCGAAACTGAATTCTGGCCTGGAATGCTAAAAGCCTGTCGCAAATTGAATATCCCCGTTATCGGCATCAACACACGCATTTCCGACCGGTCGTTTCCGGGCTACCTAAGAAGTTCTTTTCTGTGGAGACGTTGGCTTAAGCCGGTATCGTTGTTTCTTGCCCAAAGCAATTTGGATGCAGAACGCCTGATCGCCATCGGCGTCGATGCGGACAGGGTCAAGGTGGCTGGCAACATGAAATATGCGATCGACCCACCGGAGGTGGAAGCCACATCGTTGCGGCAAAAGCTGGATGCATCTGAAAGCAGGCCGATCCTGATAGTTGCCAGCACGCATGATGATGAAGAGTCCCGGATTCTCGACATGCTGCCAAAATGGCTGGCACTAAAACCTGATTTGTTGACCGTCCTGATCCCCCGGCACCCGCGACGCTTTGATGCTGTTGCGGAGCAGATTCGCCAGCGTGGATATCACTTGAGCCGCTGGTCCATGCTGGGTATCGAAAAACCGGAACAACTGCTTTTGGTTGATGCCATGGGTGTACTCGTCGGATTATTTGCCATTGCAGACCTAGTCATCATCGGCGGCAGCCTTGTAGAAATTGGTGGTCACAACCCGCTAGAGGCCGCGATTTGCGGCCGTGGCGTCGTGACCGGCCCCCATGTGCAGAATTTCCGTGCCATCATGGATGATATGGCTCACAACAATGCCGCCATTCTTGCGCGCAACGATCATGAAATGTGTGAAGCCGTCTCACGTCTCATATCACATCCCGATGAACTCAAAGAGCTGCATGCGCAGGCAACTTCTTTCATGGCCGACAGGACCCAGGTGCTGCCCCGCATTCTGGAAGCCATCAAACCATGGTTGCCGGAATCGGTGAGGTCTGACACGTGAACAACCTGCACCAGTGGGTTGAAAACATGTGGTGGAATCAGGCAGATCCTCCGCTATGGATGCGCGCCTTAGAGCCGATCTATGCACAGATCAGTCGCCGACAGCTTGAGCGACGCGCCAGTCGAAGCATCCATCCTGCGTTGCCCTTGATTTCCGTTGGCAATATTACAGCAGGGGGGAGCGGTAAAACCCCGTTTGTGATCTGGCTGGCCGGGCAATTAAAGGATGAGGGACTTTATCCGGTCATCATCTGCCGGGGTGACGGCGGCAAGTCACTGGAACCCAGGCTGGTGCAGCCATCGGATGCTCCATCAGTTGTCGGCGATGAAGCGCTACTGCTGGCGCAACAAGGCGGATGCCCGGTCATCGCCGGCCGCGACAGGGTCGGGGGCGCAAACATGGCTACCGAACTGGGCGATGTTCTGATTCTGGATGACGGGTTTCAGTACCGACAGTTGTCGCGCAGCTGCGATATTCTCCTGATTCCTGCAGAGGGCGTTGGCAATGGCCATCAGATTCCGGCCGGCCCGCTGCGCGAACCACTCACAGCCATCCAGCGGGCGAACATCATCGTGCGTACGGGTACCGACAGTTTTGAATCGATGACGAAAGAAAGGGAATGGCATTGGCAGGCAAAGCCCGGAACGCTTTACGATATCATGGGCAGCAAAAGCGACAGGCCAAACAGCGTTTATGCCGCCACAGGCATTGCCCGGCCACAGCGATTCCTGTCCGATCTTGAATCTCTGGGTCTGCGCATAAGCGGCTCTCACCAGTTTCCCGACCACCACAGTTTTACAGCCAACGATGTAGAATCCTTGTTGAATAAGAAGGCTCCGGTAGCAGTAACCGCCAAGGATGCAGTCAAGCTAGTCAATATCTGGCCAACCGCTCAGCCATTGTGGGTGCTCCCACAGCAGGCCGAGGCCGAAACCGGTCTCTTCGAGGTCATCAAACAACATCTGAACTAACCACGACACAGGATCCCCCCCTCTTCATAGTGCTCCTTAGCGGGTTAGGTTGGCAAACAACGTCGGCAGCTTTTCAGGCAGCCGATCGACATGGTCGACGATGGTGTAGTTGTTGGCGCCGAAGATGCGTTTCACGTAAGCGTCGGCATTCGGGTCCAGCGTCAGGCAGTAGGTCGGTCCACACCGTGGTCCAAGTACCAGTCGAGGATTCCGCAGCGACAGCGGCAGCTGCCTCCTCGCGCGGCACCCCCTCCTGTGGGGTAATCTTGAAGCAGGCCAGGAAGTCGGTATCCTTGGGGCTGTACTCGGGCATCCAGTACGTCTCTCGGTATTCCTTCACACCCGCCTGATAGGTTTTTGATGTTGTTTCTGCCATGGCATTCATCTCCTGATGGTTTATGCTGTTTTCGGTGACAGGTGGACAAACATTCGGCCGCCCGTTCTCACCTTCATGGACGAAATTTAGGCTCCGCTTGATATAAATAAAAATTAATTGTTATAATTGTTTTGATATACATATGTTAATGGTTTTCGGGAGGTGTTGGAGCCATGATCAAAGCGACACTGCAACAGTTGAGATTGTTCGAGGCGGTTGCCCGGCACGGCAGTTTCACCCGCGCCGCAGAGGCTATTCACCTGACGCAGCCCGCCATCTCCATCCAGATCAAGCGTCTAGAGGAGTCTTTGGGCACATCACTTTTCGAGCAGATGGGCAAGAAGATCTTTCTCACGGCAGCCGGAAAAGAGTTGTTTAGCACATGCAAGGAAGTGTTCGAACGACTCGGGATATTCGAGGGCAGACTCGAGGAATTACACGGTGAAGTTGCCGGAGCGATCAATCTGGCCGCAGTAACCACCGCCAAGTATTTTCTACCGCACTTCCTAGGTGCATTCCTGCGCCGATACCCCAAGGTGGTACCGCAACTGAAGGTGAGCAACCGGGAGCGCATCATTGAGCGCATGACGGACAATGTGGACGACATCTATATCCTGTCCACCTTGCCTGAACACATCGATATCGAAAGCTACCCCTTTCTGAAAGACGAACTGGTTATCTTCGCCCATCCGAAACATCCATTGGCTGGAAAACAGTCCATCTCACTGGAAAGCCTTCTTGAAGAACGCTTCATTACCCGCGAAGCCGGTTCGGGAATCCGCATGACTTTTGATCGCCTGTTGGTAGAAAAGGGCTTGAGTATCGAACCCTACATGGAACTGGGTAGCGGCGAGGCGATCAAGCAGGCGGTGATGTCCGGTATGGGAATTGCCGTCCTTTCAACATTCAGCCTGAAACTGGAACTGGAAAGCAGACATCTGGTGCAGCTGGATGTGGAAGGCATGCCGATCAGGCGCAACTGGTATGCGGTACACCGGCACGGCAAGCACCTGACACCCTCGGCGTTGAAATTCATCGAATTCCTGCAAACGGCCGATATCAGTGCATTAAACAAAGATCTGTGAAAACCACCGCTACTTCACAGACACAGTCGGCGACTGGATAGGCCAGCCCCGGCACAGGCAACATGCGCGATAGGTGCCCCGCAGCATTCCAACTCTACCAGCTGGAAAGCCAATTTATTGGATCGTTAAAATAAAAAAAGCCCCTTTGGAGCTTTCGCTCAACAAAGGGGCTTTGGGTAAAAATCCTGGCATCGTCCTACTCTCCCGTGAGGAACCTCACAGTACCATTGGCGCTAAGGAGCTTAGCTTCTGAGTTCGGGATGGGATCAGGCGTTTCCTCCTTGCTATGGACACCAGGAAACTGGTATCAAGCTCGTACTTTGTGATATATCAGTAAAATTCCAATGTCTTAACGTTGCATGGTCAAGCCGCACGGGCAATTAGTACTGGTCAGCTCCATGTGTTGCCACACTTCCACACCCAGCCTATCAACGTTGTAGTCTTCAACGGCCCTTTAGGAGACTTAAAGTCTCGGGAGAACTAATCTTGAGGCTGGCTTCCCGCTTAGATGCCTTCAGCGGTTATCCATTCCGAACGTAGCTACCCTGCAATGCTCTTGGCAGAACAACAGGAACACTAGAGGTTCGTCCATCCCG